>Ga0209506_1000090_pt1 | contig 122283 bp, 93 predicted proteins | sample AD_JPNHG2_MetaG_FD_184409 | JGI IMG/M metagenome (GOLD analysis project Ga0209506, IMG submission 184409) | Active sludge microbial communities of municipal wastewater-treating anaerobic digesters from Japan - AD_JPNHG2_MetaG (SPAdes) (version 2) | ecosystem: Engineered > Bioreactor > Anaerobic...
GGCATAGATAGCCTTTCGGGTGTCCACGGTTTAGAAGGTCAGGAACCGTGGCGCAAAGTGCACCCGGTTTCATCTTATTTATTTGGAAATTATACCAGATATGTAGCGCATCTCTTAACCCGACATCCGTCTAATCCTGCTTTTAAACTTCAGGAAGCTGCCTATTCCCAATTAAACGTTATTCCGGCGTTGGGCTTGTATGAAAATGATCAAGCCATCGAATTACCCGAGACTTATCAAATGATCGAGCGAGCCAAAAAATTAAATAAGGAGGGAAATCTATGAACACAGTTAAAGTTGGCATTATCGGGGCCGGTTTTATGGGTACGGCCCATCTTGAAAATCTACGCCGAATACCCGGAGTCGAGGTGAAAGCTATTGCCGATATTAAGCCCGAAAGTGCTAAAATATTGGCTGATAAATTTGACATTTCGCAGGTATATGATGATTGGCGGGAACTAGTTAATAATTCAGAAATTGACGTGATTCATAATTGTACGCCTAATTATTTGCATTTCGAAATTAACAAAGCCGCGATTTTGGCGGGCAAAGCCGTGATTAGTGAAAAACCGCTGACCAATAGCGTGGCTGAATCGGAAGAACTGGTCAGATTAGCTCGCGAAAAAAAGGTACTTAATGCGGTCAATTTCAATTATCGTAATTATCCTCTCATTCGGCACGCCCGCCAATTAATTGTTAGCGGAAAATTAGGTGAAATTTTTCTGGCACACGGCCATTATCTGCAGGATTGGCTAATGTATCCTGAGGATTATAATTGGCGAATAGAAACGGAAACGGGCGGTGATTCCCGGGCAATTGCCGACATTGGGTCGCACTGGTGCGATTTGGTTCAATTTATCACTGGGCAGAAAATTGTCGAAGTGTTCGCTGATCTGGTTACCGTTCATAAGTTGCGCAAGAAACCTCAATCCGAGGTAGCAACCTTCAAAGGCAAGGAGATAATTTCAGATTCGGCTCAAAAGGTTACAGTTAAAACCGAGGATGCGGGCGCCGTATTGTTCCATCTGGAGAAAGGTGGACACGGCGTTTTCACCGTTTCTCAGGTTAGCGCTGGTTATAAAAATGGCTTTGACATTGCAGTTGATGGAAGTCAAATGTCACTGGCTTGGAAACAAGAAGAACCCAATCAAATCTGGTTGGGTTATCGTGATCAGGCAAACCAGGTCTTAGTAAAAGACCCGGCGTTGATCGAAGCCGATAGTCGTTCGTTCGCTCATTATCCCGGCGGTCATCCTGAAGGTTATCCCGATACTTTCAAGAATTTGTTTTTGAATTTCTATGCCGCGGTGCGTGCCGGTAAATCGGCACCTCAGGGAGAGGCTTTCCCAACTTTCGAAGCCGGTTTGCAAGAAAATCGCATCGTCGAGGCAGTTCTTAAAAGTCACCAGGAAAAACGCTGGATTAAGGTATAAATTTGTAAGTACAACAACGAGGAGATAAAACATGAAACTTGGATTTTTAACGGCGTGTTTACCACAACTGGGATTGGAAGAACTCGTGAAGTGGGCGGCTGAACAAGGATTCCAAGCCTTGGAATTGGCGGCCTGGCCGGTGGTTTCCGATCGCGATTATCAAGCGCGTCAAATTGATGCGGCTAATTTTTCTAAACAGGATGCCGAGCGAGTGAAAGAGTTATTTACTAAATATGAGTTAGAAATTTCGGCTTTTGCTTATTACGAAAATAACTTACATCCCGATTTGAAACAGCGTGAATATTATCACAATCATTTGAAAAATGTCATAAACACCGCCTCTTTATTAGGTGTTAAACTCGTCGGAACTTTTGTTGGCGCTCGTCCTGATAAAACACCGAAGGAGAATATTCAGGAAATTGGTTGCGTTTTCCGTGAACTGGTAAAATATGCCGAAGACCACGATGTCAAGTTGATGATCGAGAACTGCCCGATGGAGAATTGGCTGAAGTTTGGTTTACCCGGGAATTATGCTTATTCACCGGAACTTCTGGAAGCATTATTCAATGAAGTTCCTTCTGAGAATTTCGGATTGAACCTCGATCCATCACATCTTTACTGGCTGGGGATTGATTATATTCAGGTAATTAAAGACTTCGCGCCCCGAATTTTCCATACCCACGCCAAGGATGCCGAAATACTGCCGGAAGGTCAATACCAATACGGAATCTTTGGTCATCAAATTGACCCAATTCCCTGGAAATCCGGTTGGTGGCGTTATCGGATGCCCGGCTCGGGTAAAATTGATTGGGGACTTTTCATTCGGACACTTCAGGAATATGGTTATGATTCTGTGCTTTCGATTGAACACGAAGACCCGGTCTGGGAAGGTTCTGTGGAAAAAGTCGAAACCGGTTTAAAATTAGGTTTAAAGTATCTTAAACAGTATGTTATTTAATTCATTTTAGGACAATTAACAAAGAGCGTCAGTGATGCGCAATATTTTAAAAGAATCTTATATACCATTTGGTGCTCAGTACTATCGGGCACCGTCACCATCTCGTAGTGAATGGAAAAATGACCTTAAGAATATGGCGAATAATGGCTTTAATACGGTCAAATTCTGGGTTCAGTGGCGCTGGAATCAACCGGAGGCAGATCGGTTTTACTTCGATGATATAGACGAATTGATGGATTTGTCCGAGCATTTTGGGCTAAAGGTTATGCTGAACACGATTTTTGACGTAGCCCCGGCCTGGATTTATCGCAAATTCCCCGATGCTTCAATGGTTACATTATCCGGTCGCCGAGTTGGCCCGCAAACGCAACCTCATCGGCAGATCGGTGGGTTGGGCTATTGTTTCAATCACGACGGAGTAATGCAACACTTTTTCCAATTCCTCGCGGAAACGGTCAAACGTTACACGAATCATCCGGCATTGGCAATCTGGAATGTGGGGAGCGAGCCGGAACTGACCAGCAGTATGGCGGAGTTGCGTGAATATGCAGATGATGCGAGAAAAATGGGTGATATGCTTTGTTATTGTGATAATTGTCGGGTAAAGTTTAAAAACTGGTTAGAGGCGAAATATCAGTCTATCGAGCAGTTGAATATATCCTGGAATCGCAATTATACCAATTTCGAGGAAATAGAATTACCGTTGACCCGCAACACTTTCAACGATATTATTGATTGGCGGATGTTTTTTGTCGCTACTCTGGGTGAAAATGTCCGGAAGCGATTTGAAGTTGCCCAGTCCATTGATCAGGGCAGGCATCCGTTGATGTGTCACCATGTTTTTATTCAGGGTTTTCCCGTGACCTCTACGGCAAGTGATCCCTGGAATGTAGGACGCTTCGGCGATTTGCACGGTTTTACGCAAATGGATGATCCGGCGATGATTGATGTATTACGCAGTTGTGCCAAAGGCAAGCCGGTTATTTCGGCTGAGATGTTGATGCTGAATGGCTATACGCTTGATTTACCGAAGTCTATTGATATTAATGACGTGAAACGTTTTATTTTCAGTGGGATTGCCGGGAATTTGAAAGGTTTTATCTTCTGGCAGTATCGTCCTGAAATTCTCGGACGAGAAGCGCCAACCTGGGGTTTAACGACTCTGGATGGAAAAACAACTCCGTGGTTACAGGACTTTGCCAGAGTTGGGCAAGTATTACAAAAGAATGCCGATTTAATATTGGACGCAAAACCGCAGGCGGCCGAAATAGCAATTTTCTATAATCCTGAAAATCAGATTTTTACCTGGGCGGCTACCGGTAATGAAAAGAATGCTACCAATTCTCTATTAGGTGCTCACAAAGCATTATACGAACAGAATTATAATATTGACTTTATTCATCCGCTTGAAATTGATGAAAAGCTTTTAAGTCGGTACAAGGTACTTGTTTTCCCATTTCCTTATTTAATAGACCGGAAGGTTGGCTCTCTTCTGGAAGATTGGGTGAAAAAAGGTGGGCTGTTGATTGGTGAAAGCTACTTCGCCGCTTGGAATCGCGAAAATGGGCATCACGCTAAAATTGTACCCGGATATGGACTGCACAAAGTTTTTAAAGCGCGTCAGGGAGTAGTTGACCCGGTTGATTCAAATGGTTTGATCAATATCTTAGTAAATTCGGACGCATTAGATTCTGAAAAAGAGATAACGGTCAAAGGGGCGATTGTTCAAGAACGCCTTATTCCGGAAGGGGCTGAAGTTATTGGACGTTTTCCGGACGGGTCACCGGCGATTACTCTGGCTGAATTGGGGCTCGGTAAAGCAATATTGATCGGCTCATATATTGCCCTGCCTTTTTATAATAAAGGGATTCAAGCCAATGGCGAATTTTTAGCCGGTTTGGTAAAAAAATATGCTGATATATCTACTAATTCCAGCGATTCTATCAACCAGGTGCGTATAGATTTACTGAAAAATGAATCAGGGCAAGCGATGCTGATTTTAAGGAATCTCAGTGAAACGACAGTTAATACCAAAATTCATATACGTGGATTGATGCCGAAGCGCTTGACTGAACAATTTTCAGCCGAAATCTTAACGGTCGAACACTATCAGAATAACTCTTCATTTGATATTACCCTGAATCCAAAAGAGGTAAAGGTTTACTGTGGCTAAAAATTGCAGAGAGCCGTTACTTTTAAATCCGGAAATCCGACGCAATTTTCTATTGAATTGGATGGATGGAACCTTCTTCGCTTTTGGGATGAGCTTCGTTCCCATCGTGACGGTCTTGCCGGTGTTTGTCCAGCAAATCGGCGGTAATAATGTTGCCGTGGCATTGGTTCAGGTTATCTGGATTATCGGATTCAATTTTCCTCAGATTTTTATCGCCAATCATACTCGTCAATTACCTTACAAAAAGCCGTTTTTTTTAAAAACAGCTGCTCTGCAACGATTACCCTGGCTATTAATGGCATTACTCTGTTTTTTTGTTGTAAATAATGTCTCATCGAATATTGGTTTAGTCTTTTTTTTTATCGCACTTAGTTTAGCGGCGATTGCTGGAGCAATAAACTACCCCGGTTGGTTTGATCTGATTTCAAAGACTACTCCGGTAAATCTGCGAGGTCGGTTATTCGCCTTACGGACTATATCAGGGGCAATTTTAGGGATTGCCGGTGGCTGGTTGGTTAAGTTAATTCTCAATGCCGGGTCGTTTCCCGCTAATTTTGGCTATTTATTTCTATTAGCATTTGTAATGTTGATCGTGTCCTACGTCGCCTTAATTTTTCTGCAGGAAAAGGAAGCAAACGCCAGCACGAAGCCATTGAATCATTTTCAATATTTCAGACAGTTACCCGAGCTTATAAAAAGCAACCGTAATTTCTTAAACTTTTTAATTGCCGATAGTCTGATGACTATTGGACTGATTGCCCAGCCTTTTTTTATTGTAAATGCTATGCAACGCTTTGACTTATCTTCAGCATCGAGTGGCAGTTTTACAATGGTGTATATGCTTAGTATGGTGGTTTTGAATCTCTTTTCCGGTTCCATTGGTGATCGTTTCGGTCATCGCGTTAATATGATAATAGCCGCATTTTCGATTTTAGTCAGCTGTATTCTGGCAATAGCGCTTAACTCGTTGACATTATACTACTTGGTGTTTGTGCTGTCGGCTTTATATACCAGCTTGATTCAAGTGTCACGTTTGCCGATTCTGGCGGAAATATGCAACGAAAAGGAACGCCCAACATATGTATCAATCTCGAATATGATTACCAGCCCGTTTATTTTATTGGGTCTGCTGGGAGGTTATCTGGTGGATCAGTACGGTTATAATATAATATTTATGATTGCCGGGCTCGGTGGATTTCTTTCCTTAGTCTGGTGGCTATTTTATGTTTCGGAACCACGCCGTCAGAAAGTTTTCGCCGTCGAAACGTTAGCCCAATAATGAATAGGATAAGTTTTATGAAAAAGCAAATTAATAAAAAGTCACTGGTAATCTATCTCGATATTATTTTAATATTTACCGGATTCAATATTCTTAGGGCTCAGCCGTTGACACCTGATTCACGGTATAAAGTAGATATTCTTATAGTTGTCGCGCACCCTGATGATGAAACTGCCATTGGCGGTAAACTGGCGAAATGGGTTTTTGACGACGGTAAAAAAATTGCGGTGGTTTATACTAATCGCGGCCAGGGTGGCGGTAATTCGATTGGTCAAGAGCAATATTACGCGATGGGAGCTATTCGAGAAATCGAAGCCCGACGCGCATTAAGTTCATTTGGCATTGATAAGGTTTGGTTTCTCGATGGCATAGATACGCCTGGGCAAGATGTTTTGCATTCGCTCCAGAACCTTCCTCATGGAGCGGCTTTGGAAAAATTGATGCGCTACGTGCGATTAACCCGGCCGGAGATCATTGTAACCTGGTTGCCGGCTTTCGTTGCGGGCGAAAATCACGGCGATCACCAGGCGGCAGGTGTTATTGCGACGGAAGCTTTCGATATGGCGGGCGATCCGACAATTTTTCCCGCGCAGGTGGCTTTTCCGCGAGAAACGATGGATATTAACAATTTTTATGAGGGATTACGGCCTTGGCAGGTGAAGAAAATTTATTATTTTTCAGATCGCGATGAAATAATAAATGCTCCCGGACCGCGATTTGATATTAAAGCCAAGTCGCCATCGCAGGGGAAAACTTATATCGAATTAGCCGCGCAATTGCATAAATTCCATCAAACTCAGGCGGATGTGGCTCAAATTGCCGAACAAGCGGAGCAATCCGGGAATTGGCAACCGATGATCGAATGGCTGGAAAAATTCCAGCTGATTTATGGTAAATCCGTAGTAAAGTGTGACCCATCCGGTGATGTTTTTGACGGTGTCAGCGAAGAACCAGCCGAATTTCATAAAAATACCGGCTATGTTTCGCAAATATCTAAGGGCATTAAACTGCGATTTGGTGGAATTTTCGACTATTATCGTAATTTCTGGCAGGCGCATGATCTTCAACATCTGGCAAATTTAGTTCCTCCGGAAATTGCCATCGCGGTTGGGAGTTATTTCCATGTGCCACTTCTGATCACGAACGGCGCTAAAAAAACGATAAAATTAAGTGTCAAACCGATTCTACAGGCAGGTTGGCAGGAAGTCAGTGGAAGCGGTGAATATGTTGTCCCTGCCGGAGAAAGTTTACCGATACAATGTTTCTATTTTGCTCCGGAAAAAAAAACAGACGGATTTCAGCATTTGAAGTGGCAAATAAATCAGGATGGCAAAGTGCTCGATGAAATCGTAATGAACGTAAAGCTGGTCGAATGGGCGCTACCGCAATAGGATAGAATATGAAATATTGGTTTAATTTCTGCTTAGTGATTTTATTTGCTGGGAGTGTACTGAATGCTCAGATGTTAAATCCGGCTATTGATTGGGAAGACGAGCCTTTCTGCTATTTTAGTAAACCGACTGATCAAATTGGAGTGATGGATGGGCGCGAGGGGACATTGATCACTCCCGAAGGATATTTATATACCGGCTCGGGTGAGATAATGTTTTTTACCGGCAATCCTTCGGTACCAACTGAAAAACGGGTCAAAACTCTTCTGAAGGGTTATTTGCCGGTCGTTCAATATGCATTGAGTCGTGACGGTTTCGATTATCAATGGACGATTTTTGCCGCAACCCTTGATGGTAAGCCGGAAAGTCCGCTAGTCAATTTCATTCGGGTAAAAATTATCAATCGGAATCATCAGCAAAGAACTACCTGGTTTGCGACTGGGATTCGTTATCAGAATGAGGCGAATACCGATTGGGGGATTGGTGATAATCGTTTTATAAGACCGGCGGTACCAGAACAAGTCGGTGAATATGAACAAGCCGGACTGGAATTCAGTCAGGACTGGCTCTGTTTACATCAAGAGGATGCGGTTTTGTATAACGATAAATTACTCTACTCATTTCCACCGCAGAAAAGTATTCGCAAATTTTTGACCTGGAAAATGGGCTATAATGAACCACCGGCAGAAGGCGAGATGACCCTTTATGTTTTTCCGACAACGCCGGTGGGAATCGTGCAGTATCCTTTGACGATGCTACCCAACGAGGAAGTCGTCCTTGATTTCAAATTTCCCTATATGCCGGTTGATACGGCAGATGAGTATTCTAAACAAATTCGGCAGGCGCAGTTCGATCAATATCTTGAGAAGACTATTCAATTCTGGGAAAATGTTCTCCAAGAAGGAATGATGATTGACTTGCCGGAGAAAAAGGTCACTGATACTTTTAAGGCCAATCTTATCAATAGCTTGATAGCCCGTGATAAAATTGACGATTGGTATGTTCAAAAGGTCAATGAATTTCAGTATGATAATTTCTGGTTGCGGGATGCGGCTTTTTTTACGCGGATGTATGATCTTACCGGTTATAGTGATGAAGCTGACCGGGTGCTGGATTTTTTTCCGCGCTGGCAACGTGAGGACGGTAATTTTGTTTCGCAAGGGGGACAGTATGACGGATTTGGCCAGACACTCTGGGCGTATGGTCAGCACGTCCGGATGACGGGTGATCGAGCGTTTGCCGAGAAGGTATTTCCCTCTGTACTAAAGGCAATTGCCTGGCTCGAAACCAGCCGCAAAAACGATCCTTTGAACTTGATTCCGGTGACGACTCCTGGTGATAATGAAAATATTACCGGACACGTTACTGGCCATAACTTCTGGGCATTGATTGGAATAAAAAATGCCATTTATCTGGCTGATTATTTAGGAGAAAAAGAAGAATCTCAACATTTACAAAAGTTATATGACGATTATTATGCGACTTTAATGCGAATTCTGACTGAAATTACAGCCAAAACCGGCGGTTATATACCTCCCGGATTGGATGTGGAAGGCGGGGAAGATTGGGGAAATTTGTTAAGTATCTATCCTGAAATGATTCTACCACCGAATCATCCGTGGGTTACGCGGACTTTACAAACAGCTCGTAGTAAGTATCAGGAAGGCATTATGACTTATGGTGGTGGTCGCTGGCTTCACCACTACCTTACTCTCCGGAATACAGAAACAGCGCTTGTCCGTGATGAGCAGGAAACGGTGATTCGGGAATTATATGCTATTTTATTGCATACCGGTTCAACTCATACCGGCTTTGAATTTTCCATTCTACCGTGGAAAGACCGGGATTTTGGGATGAACCTGGCGCCGCATGGCTGGTTTGCGGCTGAATATCGGATTCTTTTGCGCAATATGATGGTGCGTGAACAGGGTGATACATTACACTTACTCTCGGCAATATCACCGAATTGGGTAAAACAGGACGCCAAGATTAGCGTTAATAATGCGCCTACGGAGTTCGGTGAAGTTAATCTCACCCTGGCATTTAAAAAGAATTCGGCTTCTCTATTGATGAAAAATGATTTTAAAAAAGCACCGAAAGTAATTGTACTCCATTTGCCCTGGTTTATGGAAGTAAGAAAGATTGAAATAGATGGACATTTAGTAAATCGAGAAAATAATGCGGTCTTAATTCCGGTTGGTACTCGTCAAGTTGATATTGATTGGTCTTATAAAAAAGATATTGAAAAAATGAGTTATGATCAGACGGTTAAGGAGTATAAAAGTGAGTACCGGAGACGTTATGAAAAATTTATACGAGAAGGTGACTAAGAGGAAAGATGGAGCATTTTAAGCGCATTTATTCATTAGATGTCTTTCGCGGCGCGACTATAGCGGCTATGATTCTGGTCAATAACGCCGGTTCTTATGATTACGTATATCCTCAATTATTGCATGCCAAATGGAATGGGTGGACTTTTACCGACTGGATTTTTCCTTTTTTTCTGTTTATGGTTGGTATGTCAATGGTATTTTCCTTCGAGAGCCGCCTGAAACGCGGTGACACTCACCAGCAGATTCTACGACATTCTTTGAAGCGCTTGCTGATTCTATTTGCCTTAGGATTATTCATTAATGGCTTTCCGTTTGGACTTATTCCCGGATCGCAATTTTCACTTGCCACCTGGCGTATTCCGGGAGTTTTGCAACGCATCGGAATCTGTTATTTTTTCACTAGTCTGATTTATTTAAATGCAAAACCCAGGGGGCAATGGCTCTGGATTGGTATTCTGTTGGGATTGTACTGGCTTGCGATTAAGGTGATTCCGGTTCCCGGTTACGGGGCTGGAGTCCTTGAACCCGAAGGAAATCTGGCCTGGTTTATAGACAAAACCTTATTGGGCAAACACACCTGGGCTTTTGCACCGGTACCCGGCTTCGATCCGGAAGGCATCCTAAGCACAATTCCAGCGATTGCGTCAACTTTATTAGGCGTTCAAGCCGGTCGCTGGTTGCGCAGTGAACGCAGTCAAGAAGAGAAAACGGCCAGGATGTTTGTCGCTGGCAATTTATGTTTATTGCTGGGTATCATAATGAACATCTGGCTACCGATTAATAAAAACCTGTGGACCAGTTCCTATGTGGTTTTCATAAACGGTTGGGCATTGAACTGCTTTGCGACAGTTTATTGGATTGTGGATGTAAAAGGTAAAACCTGGGGCACGAAACCGTTTGTTATTTTCGGAATGAATGCAATTACAGTCTATACATTGTCGGAATTGCTGGCTATTCTATTATGGGCAATATCCTGGAATAGAGCCGATGGGACGCTCACTACGCTTCATGATGCTATTTATGAAAATGTATTTTTACCGATAGCCAGTCCGGTCAATGCTTCTTTACTATTTGCGATTGCTTTTGTGTTAATTATGTACGTGATTGCCTGGGGTATGTGGAAAAAGAAATTATTCATCAAAATTTGAAAATTAGGGAATTACTTTTGCGCTTTAAGATATCAATATTTTTACTTTTTTTTCTGTTTATAACTGGGTGTTCATCTTCCGGGATTAACAATCCTAATCAATTTGTCAATCCATTCATTGGAACGAGTGGTGGCGGTAACACTTTTCCGGGAGCGTTGGTTCCCTGGGGAATGGTGTCGGTTAGTCCGCATACTGATTTAAAGGCGCCGTCGGGCTACATTCACGACGAACCCTATTTTTACGGTTTTGGACAGGTTCATCTAAGTGGAACCGGATGTGCCGATCTGGGTAGTGTGATTATTACTGTAACGCGAGGCGAAGTTAAAACTGAGCCGGAACAGTATCGTTGTTCTTATCGGAATGAACAGGCTAAACCGGGCTACTATGCGGTGAATTTAAACGAACCGGATGTGAAAGCGGAAGTTACGGCTACGACGCGCTGTAGTTTTAGCCGATTTACTATCGGTAAAGAAGGAAAAGTTAATATTTTAATTGATGCCGGGCGCAGTTTAGTGGAACGGCAGGGAGGTAGCGTCCGTTTTGTTTCCTCTAATGAAATCGAAGGCTATAATCTCTCGGGTGGTTTTTGTGGCGAAGATAATCAGCATCGGGTATATTTTGTTACCAGGATAAATGCCACTCCTCAGAAATTTGGAACCTGGATCAACGATCAAATTAGTGAAGATATTTCACAGGTTTCGGGTGAAAGCAATGTCGGAGCATGGATGACTTTTACGGGTCGAACCGGGCAAATAGTGAGCCTTAAAACTGGCATTTCCTATGTCAGCATTGCCAATGCCCGGCAAAACCTCGACGCGGAAATTACTGATTGGAATTTTGACAAGATTTATCGGGACGCTAATAACGAATGGCGTAAGCAGTTATCCAAAATTAAGGTAGAGGGTGGGAGTAAAGCGGATTTGACGAAATTTTATACGGCGCTCTACCACTGTTTTATTCATCCTAATGTTATCAGCGATGTCAATGGCGAATATCCTTTGATGGGGCATACCGGTATCGGTAAATATACCGACCGAGAACGCTACTCGGTTTTTTCCCTCTGGGATACATATCGCACTTTGCATCCGCTTTTAGCACTGATTTATCCCGAACGGCAATCAGCGATTATTCGGACGATGGTTGATATGTATGCGGAGTCCGGATTTCTGCCTAAGTGGGAACTTGCCGGGAATGAAACTTATATGATGGTTGGCGATCCCGCGCCAATCGTGATCGCCGATAGTTATATGAAAGGCATCCGGGATTTTGATGCCAATCTGGCAATGGAAGCCATGCTTAAACCGACCCTATTAAATCCGGGCGAATCGGCCACGCCGATTCGGGCTGGTTACCACGAACAACTGGAATATGGTTATATCCCATTTGAACAAGATACGAATCAAGCCTGGTGGGTTTGGGGACCGGTTTCGACGTCGCTTGAATATTGCCTTACCGATTTTTGTATTGGAAATATGGCAAATATGCTGGGCAAAAATCAAATTGCCGAGGAGTTCGGTAAAAGAGCCTCATTTTATCAAAACCTTTTCGATCAAGAAACTCAATTTATGCGCCCGAAACTAAAGAATGGTCAATGGATAGAGCCTTTTGATTCGTTGGCAACCGAAGGTTCTGGTTACTGGGAAGGTTCCGGTGGTCCGGGCTATGTGGAAGGTAATGCCTGGAATTATACTTGGTTTGTGCCGCATGATATTTCAGGACTTATTGAGTTATTTGGCGGTTATGAACCTTTCAGGATAAAACTGGAGCGGTGTTTTTTCGAAGGGCACTTTACCATAACCAATGAACCCGATATTGCTTATCCTTATTTGTTTTCTTATATCCCGGGATATGAAAATCGAACGGCTGAACTAGTTCAGGATATTTCAGCAAAAGAATTTGGAATTGCAGCTGACGGCTTACCGGGCAATGATGACGCCGGCGCGATTTCGGCCTGGTTTGTTTTCTCGGCGCTGGGATTTTATCCAGCTTGTCCGGCAAAGGATGAGTACCGGCTTGGAATTCCGTTGTTTCAAAAAGCAACTATAGAGATGGACAAGGAATATTATCTCGGGAAACAGATCGTAATCGAAAAATCAGGAAATTTTGGCAACACGGCTCGTCTGAAAGAAATCATAATTGACGGTGAAAGATGGGGCTCGTTTGGAATAACTCATAAACAGCTGACTGAAGGCGCTCACTTAAAATTTGTTTACGATCAGGAGTAATTTCTGGTGAATCTGAGCCGTTATATCAAGATTATCATATTAAGCACAATGCTGATTTCGGTGATTGTCTGTCTGGAGTATTGCCAGGAGGAGTCAGAACCACCGGTTACTTTTACCAATCCCGTTGTTGCTGATGGCGCCGATCCCTGGGTAATCCAATACCAAAATTTTTATTATTACTGTTTTTCGACGGGGGATCGCATCTGGATTAGCCGCTCCAGGAATCTGCACGAGATTGGATTAGCGGAGCAGAAGTTGGTCTGGCAGCCGCCGAAGGGCAATCCCTGGTCGGAAGAATTATGGGCGCCGGAGTTGCATTTTCTTAACAATAAATGGTATATCTATGTAGCGGCTGATGATGGCGCGAATGAGAATCACCGGATGTATGTTCTGGAAAGTGATAATATTAATCCCCAGAGCCAATACACTTTAAAAGGAAAAATTGCCGATTCATCGGATTGTTGGGCAATTGACGGAACCGTTCTAGAATATAAAGATCGTCTCTATTTCGTCTGGTCAGGTTGGGCAGGGAATGTCAATGTTCAGCAGAATCTTTACATTGCTCCGATGAGCAATCCCTGGACAATCAGTGGCAATCGAGTGCTAATTTCCGAACCTGAATATGAATGGGAGAAAGTTGGGCGTCCCTTGGTGAATGAGGGGCCAGAGATATTAAAGAAAAATGATAAAATTCATATTATTTATTCCGCCAGCGGGAGTTGGACGGATGATTATTGTTTGGGTCAATTAACTTTTACGGAGGGAGATATTTTGTCGCGCGAAAGTTGGATTAAAAAAGCCATGCCAGTTTTTTCGAAAACGGAAACTGTTTTCGGTCCGGGACATGCCTCATTTGTCAAGTCGCCTGATGGTCGCGAGGATTGGATTGTTTACCACGCCGCTAAATATAAAGGCGGTGGCTGGAATCGCGACGTGCGAATGCAGAAATTTGGCTGGTATAGCGATGATTCGCCTGATTTTGGGACGCCGGTAAGTGCTGGAGTTTTGTTGGAAGTCCCTTCTGGTTCAGATAGGAAGTAGTTGAATATGATGGAAATCAAGTAATAATTCGGGGAGATAATTAGCAGTTATGGCAAATGTCACAAATTCTCAGTCAAAAGCACTCAGTCCTAAAGGCGAACTGCTTTTTAAGCCATTTTTTGTGCAGAAGGGCGTTGGCCCTCATCTTGGTGATTTTGCATTTGCCACTGACGAAAACGGCGATACTTTTTCATCGAATACGACAATTGATGGCGACGGAATAAAAATTTCGGATACCAAAGGCCATAAGCGTTTCGGAATCAACGTGCGCTGGAATGTGGAAGGTTTCGGGTACAATGACTATACTGCTGATAATCGTGGTGAATTTTACGAGTTGCCGACCTCTGGGAGGCAAATTGTCTATAATTTGAATTACGAATTTGCCGCCAGTCGAGTGGCGAGAAACCGCCAGCGTCGTAATAATTTTGAAAAAGAAGGGTGGCGACCTTCTAAAGAGACTGCCGTATATTTAGATTTGTCGGAAGGATTATTAGAAGACGCCGGTCGAAAACCACGCCTGAGCGAGGATTGTGCTCAATTTGCTCAAAAAGCCCTCCATTATGCTTTATGGGGTAGCGAGATGATGGAATTGGAAAAGGCAAAATGGAGTATTGAACGTGCAGGACGCCGCGCGAATTTTCTCTTCGGTTGCGATGCTCGGGCTTATTATGAAATGCCGAAAGATCGGTTTGTGGAATATTTCGCTAGGCTCTTCAATTTTGCGGCGTTGACGTTTGTCGTGAATGGCGATCCAGAGATGGATATTTTTGAACCAGTTGAAGGGCAATTAAATTTTACGCATCGCGATATACTTTGCAACGTTTTACGACAGAACGGGATAAAAGTAGAAGGGCGTTTGCTGTTCTGGTTTCATAAATGGGTTACACCCGACTGGCTGGCGCATAAGGATTTTGACCAATTGAAAAAATATGTCGAGACTCATACCCGGGCAGTGCTCGGTCATTATGGTGATCGGATGTATGCCTGGGAGGTAGTCAATGAGTTCCACGACTGGGCTAATGAAGTGCAATTAAATCCGGAACAAATCGTGGAATTGACGAAATTTGCCTGTGAAGTAGCTCGCGATACGGTTCCAAATATTCCGCTGATGATCAACAATTGTTGTCCGTTTGCGGAATATGTTCATTTAGGAAATTGGTCGGGGCAAAAAGCCCTTTATCCGCAACGCACTCCCTGGCAATTTGTGCGCGATCTTGTCGCCGCCGATGTGGATTTCGATATTATCGGTTTGCAGTATTATTATCAATACTGTGATTTACAAGATTATATCGTTAATCTTGAACGCTATGAATCTTTCAAGAAAAAAGTCCAGATTTCCGAAATTGGTGCTACCAGCGGCCCTACCGAAGAATCTGTCAAGAATGGTAGTTTAGGTTTCCCGACCGAACCTTATTCCTGGCATCGTCCGTGGGATGAGGAACTCCAAGCCGACTGGGCAGAAGCTTTATATTTAATTGGTTATAGTAAGTCCTGGATTGATTCGGTCTTGTGGTTTGATTTTATTGATAATGGTGCCTATTATGACAACGGCGGTTTACTGCGAGGGCGTGGTCGCCATCCCAAAGTGGCTTACGAACGCCTTTTAAAATTGCGCAGTTGGTTAGATTCATTGGAAAAGAAATAGAGGATTATAAAATGCCGAGAATTACACGACGCAAGTTTCTCAAAATGGCAACTTATGCCGGTCTGGGCGGAATCGTTGGTGGGCAAGCTTTATCTGCACCCCTGGTTTTGACGCCCAAACGCACCAAAACCAATACCGAAGGCGGTGAATTGATTTTCAAACCGATTTTCGTTCAGAAAGGACGAGGCCCTCATTTGCTAGATTGGGCGTATGCCAGTGATGAACAGTGGGATGCTTTCCATTCAAACATCACCGCAACTAATGAAGGCGTGAAAATTTCTGATACAGAAGGCATTCGGAAATTCGGTATTGATGTTCGCTGGAATGTGGAAGGCTTCGGCTACATCTATATCACCGCCGATAACGGTGGTGAATTTTATGAATTACCTCCGAAAGGGAGCCGACGCGAGCTGAATCTCAATTTTGAATTGGCGAAAAGTCGCGTACTGCGTAACCGACGACGTTTAAAATTACTCAGTCAAAGTGGCTGGCAACCGTCGCGCGAGGTCAAGGAATTGCTGGCGCTATCCGATAGTCTCTACGAAGACGCCGTAAAATCTCAGGCATCAGCGGAACTCTGCGGTGATTACGCCCAGAGAGCACTGTATTATGCCATGCTGGTCGGCGAGAAAATGGAACTCGAAAAAGCTGACTTTGAAATTCGTAAAATCGGTTACCGGCCGAATTTTTTCATCGGTTGCGATTCACGGGCTTTCTACCAGATGGACCCAGAACTGTTTATGGAACGATTCACCGAGCTTTTCAACTATGCCACGATTACTCATTATCTGCTGAGTGGTTATTATCAGGATTTCGAACCGAAAGAGGGGCAGAAGAATTTCAATTTAAGGGATGCCGTGTTCAAAGAACTACGTCAAAATGGGATCACAGTCGAAGGGCGTCCGCTTTTCTGGTTCTATCAATCCACGACCCCGGATTGGTTGCGCAATAAATCCTACGATCAGTTATTGAAATATGTCGAAAGTCACACCAAAGAGGTCGTTGGTCATTATGGCGACGGAATGTACGCCTGGGAAGTAATCAATGAAGCGCATGACTGGGCAAACGAACTGCGCCTGAAACCGGAGGAAATTGTCAATGTGACTAAACTCGCCTGTGAAGTTGCCAAAGCCACCAATCCAAAAGTCCATCGGCTGATTAATAACTGCTGTCCTTTCGCTGAATATGTTCAGTTGAAAAAATGGGGCGAACTGGATGCTATCTATCCTCAGCGGACGCCTCATCAATTTATGCAGGACTTAGTAGATGCCGGAGTGGATTTTACAATCACCGGCCAGCAGATGTATTTCCCCTATCGCGACTTGCAGGATACGATTATGCTGATCGAGCGATTGGAAAAATTCGGACGACCGGTGCAATTGACCGAGATCGGGGCATCTTCCGGACCGACTAAAGACTCCATCAATTCAGGGCAATTAGGAATGCCTACCGAACCATATGTCTGGCATCGTCATTGGGATGAAGAATTACAGGCTGATTGGCTGGAAGGAGTATATACCTTAGCATATAGTAAACCGTGGATCGAAGCCGCAAACTGGTACGACTTCGTTGATCCTTACGCTTGGATAAAAACGGGTGGTCTTCTGCGCAGTCCAAACGGTGAAAGAAAAGCCGCTTGGCAACGTCTGTTGAAACTCAAAGAGCAGTGGAAAAATTTGTAGTAGTCTTAGGAAGTGCATCAGAAAAATGCTGGTTAGTTAATTGTGTGAAAATATTACCGGAGCAATGGAGGATTTTAAGATAAATGAAAAGTGAGTTATCCTTAAAGAAAACTCTATCACGACGCGAATTTATTCGGAAAAGTGCAATGGGTATAGTCGGAGCCACAATTTTCCCACCTTTCCTGGAGAAGTCGAATATTTTAGCCAAAACCACCAGACCGGTGCTATTTCGGCCATTTCCTCATCCGTGGATGCCGCCACTGAATTTCGCTTATACGGCTGATGCCAACGGCGACCCTTTTCAATCTGGAATTCAAGTAACTGGGGACGGAATTGTCATACCTGAAGATTTAGGAAATCGGCGCTTCAGTGTGAACTGCCAGTGGTTTATCGAAGGATTTGGGAACTGTTTTTTGAGTGCCGATAATGACGGCGAATTTTATTCTTTAAAGGAATTGACAGGACGGAATGAATTTATTTTAAATCATGAATTTGCCAGAAGTCGAGTAGCACGTAATCAGGAAGTCATAAGACGCTATCAAGCGCAGGGCACTAAATTTTCGCCAGAAGTGATTCGTTTATCCGGTTTAGCCGAGGAATATCTTGAAGATTCCACCAAACATAACACCGATAGTGAAAGATGTGCTTCTTTAGCGGATAAAGCTCTTTATTATGCTTTATGGACGGGTGAAAATATTGAACTGGAACATGCTCGGCAAATGATAGCCCGAAATAATCGCCAGGATGAGGTTTACTTTGGTTGTGAATCCCGCCAATATGTTTGGGCGAAAAATGAAGAATTCACCAGACGTTTTGTCGAATTATTCAATTTTGCCACTGTGACTCATTATGTATGGGACACCTGGTATGAATTGTTTGAACCGCGAGAAGGAGTCTATAATTGGGGAATCAAGGATAATATCGTGCGCTGGCTAACCGAGAACAATATTACTATCGAAGGACGTCCGTTGTTCTGGTTCCATCCGACTGTAACTCCCGAATGGTTGAAAAGTAAAAATTATGATCAATTGAGAAATTATGTAGATAAACATATTAGCGACGTTGTTGGCCATTATGGCGATCAGGTTTTGCATTGGGAAGTCATAAATGAATATCACGACTGGGCGAATATTTTCAATCATACACCTGATCAAATCACGGAAATCGTCCGCCAGGTATGTGACAAAACCCACGAGGTCAATCCGAAAGTTGATCGCCTAATCAATAATTGTGCTCCCTGGGGTGAGTATGTGGCTAGAGGTCGGATGGCACGAATGGATGCCACCCGGCCTCTGCGGACTCCGCATCAATTCATCACTGATTTACTGGATGCGGGCGTTGAATTCGATACGCTGGGGATTCAAATTTACTTTGGTAATCGCGATTTATCGGATATAATGCGGATGCTGGAACGCTTCGAGAAATTCGGGAAACCGATTTATATCACCGAAATCGGCACTACCTCAGGCCCGACTTTTGAAACCGTAATGGATCGCAGTATGGGTATATCCGGTAAACCCTATGATTGGCATCGAGCCTGGGACGAAGAATTACAGGCCGATTGGTTGGAACAAGTTTATACCCTCTATTACAGCAAACTCAATATCAAAGCCATCAACTGGTATGATTTTTCTAATTTTCGCCCGTTTATTGTTAATGGTGGACTGGTGACCGAAAGTTGTGAACCAAAACAGTCGTTTTATCGCTTGAAGGAATTATTGAGTAGCTGGAATCGTTTGCCTGATAATATTAAAAAATAGGACAAGAATAATGACATCGAAAGAACGTTTATTGATTGCTTTAAAAGGTGGAGTAGCAGACCATGTTCCGGTTAGTCCAGATATATCGGTAATGGTACCGGACCGACTGGATGGACGCCCATTTTATGAAATTCATCTGGATGGTCGCGAACATTATGGCTGGACTTCAGCCACACATGGTGAGGTTTACGTCAAGGCGGTGAAGTACTTCGATATGGATGGTTTTTATATGTATGGTGGCTTGAAAGAGGTTAAAGTATCGAGTTCGCTGGATTTTGAGTCAGAAACAATAGATATACCGTCTGGAAAACTTGTCAAGCGCACCTGGCATACAGCTAAAGGTGATGTAACCGAGGAGGAAATATTTTTTGCCGATGAATCCCCCTGGCGGAGTGTCAAACCGATTAAAAACCTGCAAGAGGATTTCGAGAAATTTCAGCTGGTAATGGGAAAAGGCGATTGGGAATGGGAAAAAGAATTTCGTGATAAACAGGTTATTGGTGATCTGGGTGTCTATTTGGGAATGATTCCAGTTTTCCAGGATTGGTGGTTTAGCAATCGGGATGGCGGTTTTGAGAACGTATTCTCCGATTTATTAATGGAAGCTGACTATATGCAAAAAGTTCATGAATACTGGATGACCTGGGCATTAGCCTATCTGCGGGCAATGATTGCGGCTAAACCCGATGTGATTATGCTGGGCGGTTCCAGCGCCAGCCTTAGTGTAAGTTCTCCGGATATTTTCCGGAAATATGAATTACCTTTTATTCAACAAGCGTCCAGTATTTGTAAAGCGGCGAATATGCCCTGCCACCTGCATATTTGTGGTCGTTCCTGGCCGCTGGTTCAAATAGTAGCAGAAGAAACAGAGGTTACTTCGATGGAACCGATGGAAGAACCGCCAACAGGTAATGTGGATATTGCTATGGTTAAGAAAAGATTTGGCAAAAAGTTGGCAATCAAAGGTAATATCAATACCACTGAGTTTATGATGCGAGCGACTCCTCAACAGGTAGAAGATAAGTGTAAACGCCTGATTGATGATGTCGGCTACGACGGTGGTTTTGTTCTTTCGACCGGTGATCAATGTGGCCGTGATACTCCGGATGCTAATCTATTCAAAATGGTAGAAGTGGCTAAAACGTATGGAAAATATTAGGACAGGAAAAATTCAAAAAAGCTTATAATGCGGAATATAGTTCGAATAATTACTCTAATTGGGATAGGATTCAATTTGACCCCGGCAGTAGAACTCCAGTGGCAAACCCATAATGCCGAAGTCTGGCAACAAGATCAAGTAATTCGGGGGAAAATTGATACAATAGCGCCGGTGAGTGGAATTTTACATTGGAAAAATGGAAGCCGAATATTCGCTATCAACCCTTTGGATTCCAGTTTTTTCATTGAAGTCAAATTAGATGAAAGTGAGAATTGGTTTGTAGCCACGATTGAAAATCAAGGTGAGACAATTAGTTCCGATACATTACGCTTGCTAATGAAACTGCCCTTGAAGCCGATTTTGGAAGCCTATGCTACAGTCGCTAATCGGGAAGTAACATTACACGGTAGAATCGTCGAAAATCCCGATTCGGAAGCGGTTGCATTTTTCTGGAGCGAAGACGGGCGAAATCCCGCTTCATTTGGTCTGAATGAAATGACCGATTCGCTTTTGGTTTTTAATGTGTCGGAGGAAGTTCCCGACGGCGAATACTATTTCAATTTAGCAGGAGTTACCGCCAGAGGGGATACCGCCCGGGCTCGTACTTTTATTACGATCAGTCATAATGGCGTTCAACCGTTTGATATTCGCCACGATCATGCAGCCTGGATAGATTCGGCAGTGATTTATGAAATTAGTCCTTATGCCTTTGTTATGGAAGGCACATTTCAAGATATTCAACAGAAATTGCCCGAATTGCGGGAATTGGGGATTAATACCATCTGGCTTCAGCCGATTTTCAAAACTACCTGGGGTGAGCAAGGCTATGACGTTATTGACTATTTTACTATACGTTCAGATTACGGAACAGAAAGTGATTTGCGGAATTTGATCAAGTCCGCTCATACGCTGGGAGTGAAGGTAATTCTGGATATTGTCATCAATCACACGTCTATTTATCATCCGTATGCCCAACACAGTATCGAATATGGTAACGCTTCCCATTATTACGATTATTATCAAAGGGAGATTGACAACGCGCCCTATTCTCAATATTATAATTATTATAAGGGGTTTATCAATTATTTCTGGGACGAATTGCCTAACCTGAACTACGATAATCCCGAAGTCCGCAACTGGATGATGACCGCCTGTAAATATTGGGTGGAAAAATTTGATATTGACGGCTATCGCTTCGATGCGGTGTGGGGAGTAAATGCGCGCTGTCCCGAATTTACTCAAAACTTGCGATTGGCATTAAAGCGCATCAAGCCGGAAATTATGATGCTGGCAGAAGATAAAGCCTCCTGGCCAATGGTTTTTGACCAGCGTTTCGATGTGGCGTTCGATTGGGCGCCCAGTGAGGATTGGGTTTCGCAGTGGTATTGGGAAGTTGATTATTCGGAAAACGCCACCAAACAATATACGATTTTTAATTACAGTAATCCGTCGGGAAGAGTTAGCCTTTTACGTCAGGCATTGACGAATAATGGGCAAGGCTATGCGGCTAATGCTAAAATTTTGCGCTATATGGGCAACAATGATATGATTCCCTTTATTAAAAATCACAATCTAGCTCAGACGAAAATGGTTGCGACTCTGATTTTTGCTCTAAATGGAGTGCCAATGATCTACAATGGTCAGGAAATCGGTTACAATCAACATCCTTATAGCAGTTACCAGATTTTCCAACGGGGCAAAACGATCCGCAGTCAGGATAAATATGGACTTTTCGATCATTATCGCTATTTGATTCAAATCCGACAAAAATATCCGGCCCTCCGCAGTGACTATTTTAGAGAAATTCCGGTAGTTCCAGATTATAATGCTTTTGCTTTTCAACGTCGCAGCGGCGATGAGAATTTGTTTGGCGTCATTAATATGATGAGTACATCAAAGAATATCACTATAACTTTGCCGATCGAGGATTTGAATCTCGATTCTACAAAAAACTACTACCTTTCGGATTTAATTACCGGAACGGTCTATTCGGGAAAACCAGAAAATTTAAGTACGGTAGCGATGACCATACCGGGCTATACGACATCCCTGTTCTTATTGGCTGATTCGATAGTCAACGTTAATATTGTGCCGGAAGAGCGACCGCCTATTGCCGAAAAATTCACGCTTTTCCCAAATTATCCTAATCCTTTTAATCCCTCCACGACGATTAGATATACGATTCCTCAAAAGGGTAATGTAAAACTTACCGTCCTGGATTTATTGGGTCGGGAAGTGATGCAGCTGGTGGACGGTGAACAAACTCCAGGTGAACATCGGATACTAATCCGCGCCGATCAACTGGCGAGCGGCTGCTATTTTTATCGTTTAAAATATCAAGACCAAATCCTGGTCGGGAAAATGTTGTTGCTGAAGTAGGATGAAAGATATAGAATAAAGATGAGGATTTTAAAAATTAGCGGAACCGATTTTATCAACAGTAAACTGGTAGATGTCCCAACTGATAAAGGGTATTCCAATTGCAATTTAGAGCTGGTTTTTATCCAGAAGGGAAAATATCATCAATCGAGTAACTAAAAATTGTGAAATGAGCCGATGGAGTTTAATAGCAATTTTCATAGCGGGATTAATTATGATTAGTTCCTGCGATAAAACTTCGTCTATTGATTTAAACGGTCAGTGGCAATTAGTGCCGGATAGTACCGGAAAAATTACGATTGATGCGATTGATAATGGGGCAAATTGGCGGACGACTGAAATACCCGGTTCCTGGCATCGCTTGCACGCGGACCTGCTGGATTATCAGGGCATTGTCTGGTATCGTAAATCGTTCAAATTGAAGTCGTTACCGGCAAGGCGTCGCTTTTTACTCAGCTTTGGTGCAGTAGATTATCTCGCTCAAGTCTATGTCAATCGGGAATTAGTCGGCGAACATGAAGGTGGCTACACGTCATTTAGTTGCGATGTTACCGAGCAATTGCAAAAGGGAGAAAATGAAATTTTGGTGCGAGTAGTTGATCCGGTAGATGATGAATTCGGTACCGATGGCATTAGCTACTGGCATATTCCGCACGGCAAGCAGAACTGGTACGTCCAAACCGGCGGCATCTGGCAGGCAGTTCAGATGATTATCAAACCGGAAATTTATTTATCACGCGTCCAGATTAATTCTCAAATCAGCGGTGCGTTTCAAGCGAAGGTTTTTATCGAGAATCCTAAGCGTGTTGCTAATCCGAACGAACTAGTTTTGACAATCCGCGACCCGAGTGGTAAAGTCGTTTTTTCTGATAGATATGAGGTAAACTCTTCGACTGCCGCCGTGGAATTTACCGGGCAAATTCGCAATCCCCAATTATGGGCTATCGGTCAACCCAACCTTTATATTCTCGAAACTCATTTGGGCGAAGATGTTTTACTCGACCGTTTCGGTTTTAGAGAAATTGTAGTGCGGGATGGCAAATTTTATCTTAATGGTAAACCTTTTTATATGATTGCCGCATTGGATCAGGATTTCTATCCGGAAACAGTTTATGAGACGCCGTCTGAAGAATATTTATTCGATGAAATGCAAAAAGCCAGAGAACTGGGCTTAAATACCCTTCGTTGTCATATAAAAGTTCCCGACCCGCGCTATCTCAAGGTGGCCGACGAATTGGGTTTATTAGTTTGGTATGAAATTCCCAACTGGGATGTCTTTGATGAGAGCGTCAAAGCCCGTTCCCGAGAAACACTGCTGGCAATGCTTCAGCGCGATTGGAATCATCCATCACTGGCAATCATCAGTCTGATCAACGAAAGCTGGGGACTCGACCTTAATCAAGCCAATCAGCGGCAGTGGCTCAAAGCCGAATTTGACTTTGCTAAGTCAATTGCCGACGGCCGGTTGATCGTTGATAATAGCGCCTGCTGGGGGAATTATCACCTGAAAACCGATATTAATGACTATCATACATATTGGGCGATTCCGGAAAATCACCAGAAGTTTAGCGAAACAGTCCAGGCAGTTGCCGATCGTCCACAATGGTTATTCAGTCCCTATGGCGATGCGGAAGAAACCGGGCAGGAAGTCCTGATGATCTCGGAATTTGGCAATTGGGGATTGCCCAAACTGCCGAAAAAATTGCCATTCTGGTTTAACCGCCAATTTTTGGATAATCTGGTAACATTGCCGGAAGGAGTCACTCGCCGATTTGAAGATTATCAATACGGACGAATGTTCAAAAACTATAACGAATTAGCCGAATTCAGCCAGAAAGCCCAGGCAAACGCGTTGAAATGGGAAATCGAAGAAATTCGCCTGCAACCTGAGTTGCAGGGTTATGTAATTACCGAGTTTACCGACATCAATTGGGAATGCAATGGATTGCTGGATATGTGGCGTAATTTTAAAGCTAATCGCCAGATTTTGCCGCAGATTCAACAGCCTGACATTATCATACCGCGACTGACGAAGTACGGATTTTGGGATAATGAAGAGATAGAGGTGCGGCTATCTATTTCGCATTATAGTGGAAAAGATTTTTCCGATGTCCGCCTCCAGGGAATTTTCAACGGTGATATTATCAGCGAAAAGGATGTTTCGATTGATTCAGTTGGGGTGTATTACGTTGGTAATATGAAAATTAAATCAGCATCGGTTAATCAGCCAAAACCGCAGATTATCGAATTTCGTCTATTGAATAGAGAAGGCAAGTCATTGGCGGAAAATTTTATTGAGTACACAGTGTATCCATCGCGAAAGATTGAGAATATTTCGCCGGATTCCAATCTATTGATTTGTAATTCTATTGATCTAAAAACAATTGATCATTTGAAAAATGGCTTTGATGTAATATGTGTCATTGATTCGAGTTCGGTTTTACCGGCCGATTTTCCTTTTACAATCACGTCGCGGGAATCGGATGGGTATGACGGCAATTGGGCTTCAAATTTGAATTGGGTTGACGATAGTCGCAAACCGTTTAGTAATTTAAAAAGTAAGAAAGTGCTGGGTTTTGAAGCCTATGAGGCACTTCCGAAATATGTCATGACCGGGATTCAACCGGGGCAGTTTATTGATGTCTTAGCTGGAATGTATGTGGGTTGGCTACATCTGAATTCAGCTTATTTAATACAATTGAAGGTTGGAGCCGGGAAATTGATCCTGACGACTTTTAATCTAATTCAGAATTATGGAGATGATCCTTTTGCGACAACATTAAGAAATGAATTAGTTGCTTATATTAAAAGCGAGGATTGCCAGCCAAAGATAACATGGAAACTATAATATTTTAGAGGTGAATGTTGAGTGAAATTATTTCAAAACTAGAGAAACTGATTGAACATAATAACGGCATCTTGCGCCTTAAGCCGGCCTGGGTTGCCAGGGATTTTTTACCACCGGGCAGACGTCTGGGACTGCCGGAGGAAATGTATGATCTCGGTGAGCGCGGCGGTATTTGCGAACGCTGGGTAGGTTCGACTACGCCGGCTGATAATCGCATCAAGGTACCCAATGAAGGGTTATGCTGTTTGGATTTAGAAGATGGTCAGGAGATTACTTTAAAAGCGGCCGTTGAAATTGCCCCGGCATTGATTATGGGTGCAGAATATTCCAGGACTCATACTGGTCTGGGACGCTTGCCGAAAATTTTCGACTATGCCTATCGCTTGCCTTATCATTTACACCAGATGGCAAAAGATGCTCGCAAAGTTGGTCGCAATAGTAAGGAAGAGGCTTATTATTTTCCCGAAGAGGTACCGCTGGGCCCCGAACCGGAAACCTATTTTGGTGTTCACCCTTATATTTCTCTGGAGAAACGCTATGAATTACTTTTGCCCCCGATGCAGGAGTGGAAGGATGATAGCATTCTTCTCCATTCCCGGGCTTATCGCCTAAAGGCTGGCGATGGATTTCATGTTCCGGCGGGAATTTTACATGCCCCCGGTTCAGCCTTAACGATTGAATTACAGGAAGATTCCGATGTATTCTCGATGATGCAAGCCAAAGTAGGTGGCGATATTATTATTGATAAAGAATTGCTGTACAAGGATGTCTCAGACGAAGAGAGGAAAAATTTGGCGGAAAGAGCCATTCTGGATATGATTGATTGGGAGTTAAATGGCGATCCCTACTTTTATGAGAACCGCCATACCCCGCCGATAGTTATTGATTCCAACCAGCAATCAGGAAGTGAAGAGTCGTGGATTTTTTACAATACTCACAAATTTAGTGGAAAGAAATTGACTATTCGTCCGGGTGGAAGATATGTTTCGGTTGATAAAGGAGTTTATAATATTTTGGCCTGGCGGGGTAAGGGAACTTACGGAAATGTCGAAATAGAAGGTTTGAATTTTGAAAAAGATGAGCTGCTGATTTGTCATCAGCGGGCTATTTATCCGATCGAAGTCGTCAATACCGGCGACCGCGATTTAATTATCTATAAATTTTTCGGGCCGGATATAAATCCTGATGTACCGATGTTAACTAAATACCCAAAAAGTCCTAATGCCTGTAATATCTTATAAAAATGAGCAGTTTCCGGATTGGTCGGAAGTAAAGAGCTGCAAAATAATCCGATTGTCTAAAAGGCAAATACTGCAGCTCTCATCGGAGTTTTCCGAAACATTACTGTTCGTTTTGGATGGCGCGGCTGAAATTAGCGAGAGAACCGAAAAAAGGACGATATTTTCAGGAGATGTGTTGGATCAGTTTTCTGATGAAATGTGGATTGATCCCAAACCTTCGGTAGAATTGTTTCAAATTAGTGGTAATTGGAGTAACGATCGGGGTACTTGTGGAGTTTTTAGATTGGAGCCAAGTGAGCAAGCGTATAATTACGGCGATCTGACAGATTACGACCGCAACACGGTATTTGATAACCATTTTCATGATTGTGATGAATATTGGTTTATTGTCAAAGGGCAAGGTATTGCGGTTTCGGAAAGGAAAAGCTATACCGTTCAAGCCGGTGATTGCGTCATTACCGTAGCCGGTGAACACCATGACTTTCCCATTGTCCACGAACCCATTCTGGCTGTGTGGTTTGAAGGTAGTCTGAAAGGTAAGAAACGTCCGGGGCACTTGTATTGCGAAAAATAGAAAAATGAAAAAAATTTTTATCATCGGTCTGGTTCTATTGCTTGTTCTGGCTAATGATTGTTCAAAGTCAAAGTCGAGAAATGCCAATAGCACTACTTTGACCTTTTGGCATAGCTTCGTGGCTACTACTTTACCAATATTGGAGGTGATGATTGCCGACTTTGAAAAAGAAAATCCAGGGGTCAAAATTCAAGCCCAGTATGTTCCGACTGGGGATGCGCTGGTGCAAAAACTTATTACGGCGATTCAAAGCCAAACAGCACCCGATATTGCCTGGGTCCATTCCGATTTTCTGGATAATTTAGCTAATAATCGGGCGATTTACTCGATCAATGAACTCGCTGGTGACGATTCATTATTTTACAACCAGTGTCTTCCGGATATATTTCCCCAGCTATTAAAGCCGGTAATTTTTCGGGATACGTTATATGCTCTGCCGATGGAAGCCACGACGTTAGCTCTTCTGTACAATCGCGATTGGTTCCGACAGGTTGGCTTGAATCCTAATCATCCACCAGCAACCTGGGCAGAATTGGACAGTTTTACGATGCAACTCTGTCGCGATTCCAATGGTGATGGATTGCCGGAGCGCTATGGATTTTATGTTCCTGTTTTTCCGGCTTCCGGTCCGCTCAATATCTGGATGACGATGCAGTGGGCGCCTTTTGTTTGGCAAGCGGGCGGCGAAATTTTTAGCGATAATCAACCGATGTTTGCTGGTTCTGCAGGCGTTGCGGCGCTTGCCTTCTGGAGCAAACTTTATCATCAACAGAAATTCGAGCGCTTTTCGATGGCACACGATATGGGTTTTATTAGTCAGACCGTAGCGATGATTATGGATGGACCCTGGAATCTGCCGCGCTATCGCGAGTATATCAAATTTGACTGGGGTGTGGCACCATTGCCGGCCGGTTCAGCAGGGCGAGCCAGTTATTTAGCTGGAGAAAGTTTGGTGGTATTTAAGCAATGTGCTAATCCGGATGCGGCTTGGCGTTTTATTAATTGGTTCCTCAAACCGGAAGTGCAACGAACTTTTGCTGAAAAATCCGGCTATTTGCCGGTTCGACGTTCGGTATTGAATGATCCTGAATACCTTAATTTTCTCGAGCAATATCCCCAGCAAAAAGCTTTCAATGAGCAACTGCGATATGCCCGAGGACGTAGTTTGCCGGATAAATTCCGGGTTGAAGTCAATCAATGTATCGCCGAAGCTCTGGAAAGTAGTATCATTGGCGAGATAGCTCCGGAAAAATCGCTGAAAGTAGCCGATGAAAAAGTCAGGCACTTGTTATCATCGGATGTTAAGTAAAATAAAAGGTTAATGTGTCTGAAAGTTACTTTATAGGAACTAACTAAAAATCTGGAGAAAAATATGAGCAATATTCTAGTACTGTACGATTCTAAAACCGGTAATACGGCTAAAATGGCCGAGATAGTTGCCCGCGGTGCCCGGAAAAATGGTGAGCACAATGTCAGGATTTTGCATATTGACAATGCTGGTGCGGAAGATATTCGCTGGTGCGACGGTATTGCCCTCGGATCACCGACCAATATGGGACTTGTATCCTGGAAAATGAAAAAGTTCTGGGATGATTTAGGTGATGAACTCTGGGGTAAAATTGAAGGTAAAATCGGTTGCGCATTTTCGTCATCCGGCGGGTGGGGCGGCGGCGCCGAAATTACCTGCCAGTCGGCTCTGATGATTCTGATTAATTTTGGGTTTTTAGTTTTTGGCGTTACCGACTATGTAGATGAACAATTGACCCTTCATTATGGAGCGACTGTTGCCGGTGAACCGCGTTCAGCGGCGGAGAAAGCCGCCTGTTTGCGGTTAGGTGAGCGCCTGGCTGAGTATTTATCGAAATTTAAATGGCAATCGGAAAAGAAGGTTGATTAAGTAGAGAATAATACTTGAAAATGTTACCGGGATTAATAGTAAAAGGAACATTGTGAAATATTGAGTAGTAAATTTGAACTTAGTTAATTTATAAAATGAGAAAGGAAAAACGTTGGCTTCTATAGAATTAAAACAAATTGTCAAGGAATTTGATAAAGGAACCCCAATCATTAAAAACCTCGATTTGATGATTAATGATGGTGAGTTTTTAGTGATTGTTGGGCCTTCCGGATGCGGCAAATCTACGACTTTGCGCTTGATCGCCGGTTTGGAAGAGGTAACCAGCGGTGAAGTTTATATTGATAATCGTCTGGTTAATAATATTCTCCCCAAAGATCGCGATATTGCGATGGTTTTCCAAAACTATGCGCTTTATCCCCATATGACGGTTTACGAGAATATGGCGTTCGGCTTGAAACTGCGTAAATATCCCAAATCAGAAATTCAACAACGGGTGAAAGAAGCGGCTGATATTTTGGAACTAGGCGATTTGTTAAATCGGAAACCGAAGCAACTTTCGGGTGGTCAGCGCCAGCGAGTAGCTTTAGGTCGGGCAATTGTCCGTAAACCAAAAGTGTTTTTATTCGATGAGCCGTTATCGAATCTGGACGCAAAATTGCGAGTTCAAATGCGCACCGAGATAAAAAAATTGCATCAACATTTAAAAACCACTATGGTCTATGTCACTCATGATCAGGTGGAAGCCCTGACTATGGGTGATCGCATTGTCGTAATGAAGGATGGAGTAATTCACCAGATTGGCTCGCCAATCGAAATATACCAGAACCCGCAAGATTTATTCGTTGCCGGATTCATCGGCAGTCCCGCAATGAATTTCATTCCGGGTGTTTTACATCAGGGAGTTTTCCAAAGTAACAGTAATAATATCAAACTTATTTTGGATAAATCGCCTTATAAGGAAATGGATAATGTGGCGGTAGTATTGGGCATTAGACCGGAGGATGTCCACTTAAATAAACCAGACGCTCGGTATCAGGAAGTGAAATTAACTCTTGAAGTTGTCGAACCGCTCGGCAATGAATCAATTATGTATTTTTCGGATGTGGAACATCAAATTAATCTGCGTACTCAGGAGACAAATATTCCTCATACAATCGGAGAATCCATTCCTGTATTTTTCAATGTAGATAAAGTTCATATATTCGATCAAAAAACAGAAGTAGCAATCCGATAAACTAAAAATCGTGGCTATCAATGATCAGAAGTCACGGTTAAAAAATTAATAACTAGCCAAACCAATTTCCGACCCGCTGGCGGGGCTAAATTGGTTTCGGCGCATTAAGAGTATTTTTAGACAAGATTGACTCCGAAGGCTCCGGAGGAGTCTCAAAAGAGGGAGTCCCGCTCGGCGGGACAAGATTATTTTTTTCTTTTTTACTGTTACTGAGTAACGGGTAAGGTACTGTAGAGAGCCCTGTTATCTTATTTCTTGACAATCGGATAATAAATGATTAAAATATTTACAAATGGATAGAAACCCGCAAAATCGGTTAAAGAATTGGTTTGTAAAGGAATTATCAGTTTTCTCGATTAAAAAACCAGATACAAAAATTTCTCTATATAGAAACTTATTTTATATGAGGAGGAATTGATTAAATAAATGCAAGGCATATAAAAGAAGATTAAGTATTATGCGTAAATCGGTTATTGTTCTTATTCTTTTATTTTTTATTTGTTGTGAAAAAGATATAGAAAATCCAATTTTAGAGCCGGAGCCAGAAATAGGCAAAACTACGATATTAATAGAAAGAGGACTAGTTTCTTATAATTCTTACAATTTTCCTATAGTAAGTCTTACATATGCCAAAATTAGTATATCGGATATTGATACATCCCTATATTTTGCAATGTCAGAATCTTCCCCTAATGATACAATCGTTATTCTTTCTCACGGTGTATTTAATAGTGAATTAAATACAACAGGGATACCTATCGCAGATGAATGTTTGTTTATCAAAGCCTATTTCAGAAATGAGGATACGAGTGGTACTGTTTTGTTGTATGAAAATCTCTGGGATTATTCATTCATTGACAGTGTAATATTTGAACCATATAAACTTATTGGATCATCTGATACCATTCGAATCGGTAAACAACATTACTTAAGTTGGAAAGAAAATTATAGAATAGATACGTTAAAATTTAATGTTTATTATAAGCCGAATCTCAATGTAGTATATGATAGATTCTCTTTGTCAACAATGGATTTTCTTTATAACAATTCATCATACGATTCGGTAAAATATATGGCTAAATTCATTGTCGGAATACCATCAATGATTTCAGAACCCAATATCATACATTATCCCTTTAGTACGATAGAACTTGTTTATGAGAATAGCATTTTAAAAGTAGTATCAAGATTAAACTATCAAGTTGAATATAGATTACCAACTTGGAAGTTAAACCACGATAGAGAATTGTTGGGAATTTGCCGTAATAGTTGGGAATCATTATCAATTCATGATTATTCGATATATCAGACTATAAAGTCCTGGTATCCCTGGTACGGTGACACCTTAAAAATCACGGTTTATTCAGATACGATCAATGATATTCAGAAAGTACCAGATTTATCCAGTATAGATCATTCAGTTTGGGAACGATATAAAACGATTGATGAACTATTTGAATTAGCGGGTTTAGATACAACTAGATTTGAACTACGAGTAAAGTATAACTCTGATTACTACTATCCAGAATTCTTGTACTATAAATTGAAACCACCGATATATACCGAGGGTGGATTTGAGTATTATACTTGGAATTTAGAAATCAAATGACTGGTTGTTGGTTGAAACTGATATATTATGAAAATGAAATTTGGTGAATTTGTGAAAAGTATGATAAAAAATTGGATTCGCAAATCTCCGCAATCCGGCGCGACTCACACTTACCAAAGGGCAAAATGGATGCGTTATAGAAAGTTTGCGCTTTTTATATGTTTATCATCGCTAATAAACTGCAGTCCGTCTGAGAATAATTTACTTCCATTAGAGGGAAGAATATTTTTTAAAATATCGGAGGACTATAAACAATACAACCGCGAAAGTAATCCTGAAATATTTTTATTTATGGAAACTGAGAAAATATATGGTTGCTGTAATTATGGCATTTATACCGATTGTGACATAGTCGGTAAAAAAATTGTGGTGAATATTTTAGGAATAGATCAACCGGGAGTTTGTTTGACGGCAATTGGGCCGGCAATCGCGAGAATTCATCTCCCGTTGTCTAATAAATCGTATTCATTGAAAATATCAGGCGATGATTTCACTGATAATTATACTGTGGTTGTGACAGATTCATCAATATCGGTAACGGGGGACTCTACCGTCAATACGAAGCCGGAAATAGAATTATTCTGGCGCTATCCTCCCAATTCATTTGTATATCTGTATGGTAGTACTTTTGAAGATTCTTCTTTAGCAAATGTATTTTTGGATACTTTGATGCAAGTTATAGATATTGCTGAATTTTATTTCCCTCAAAACGGAGAAATACCTTATCCAAAATCATCTATGGGCCATCATTGGGATATGCCTGCTCGATATTTTTACTATAATTCTGAAAATGATTTTGATCTGATTGAAGAGGTTTTAAGAGTTTTTAAGAATAACTATATCAAAGATAAAGTAGGAATCGGTATAACGATTAAAAACTGGCGTAATAAGCAAATCAATAGTTGGCTTCTTTAGTAATGTTTTAAAATATTTTTATCAGATGGAACGAATGGCAATAGCTACTGAAAAAACGACTTTACCTATGTGCCCAAACATTATGTATCCTAAAAAAGTAGGTAATGTGAAAAACAAAATTGTCCTTTCTATAATTTTCTTACTCTTGATTTCTTGTACTGATAAATCCGATAATGAATCTTACGTGAGAGAAGAAGCGGAGCAAGTAATCAAAATCCATTACAAATATGGTTTTGCCGATGAAATCAATACCTTCGATAAAACCTGTACTAAAGATTTAGTGCTGGATGGCACCGTAACGATTGATTTTTGGTTTCAGCTGGATGAACAGCAGGCAATCATCAGAGAACTTGAAGACGTAGATTTTTTCAATTTGCCGGATACTCTTGCTTATCAATCGAGTGATTCTATTACGGAGACAATTGAACCAGATCCGGGAATACAATCTCTGCGAATCAAATATAACAATCAGGATAAGACTGTATTTTGGTATCTAATCAATAGTTATCCCTCGGAATATGAGCGAATCTTACGACTGACGACATTAATCGAGGAAATATTACATTCTGATCCGGAATATCAATCCCTACCGGAACCGACAGGAAGTTATCTTTAGCTTATATTGTTTTGCTTTTCGATTTTCATAGTCTTACTTTAATATTGATTTAAGTTTGTAATTGAAAAATAGAAAATGAAAGCGGGATTCTTAGGTATAATGAAGCGAAGTTTTTCTGTCTATCAGCAAGTTAGCAACTAAAGGAGGGTAAACTGAGTCATGAAAAGAGGGTTTCTATTTTTATTAGTGTTTATTCTATTCATTAACATCAATTGCGACATTACCTCGAGTAATTCCGATAAAGTAGATGAAGATTATCCGACAACAATATTCCCACTTTCCGATGATGAGTGGCAGGTTTTGCAAAATGAGTTTGATGCGTTAAACAATTCGACAGTCCAAACTAAATTGAACAAATATGGATTGACAGGTAAGATGGACATATCCAAGATTCATCCTAATCCGGGGATTAAAATTGACGAATCGAAAGCGCTGGATATTGCGGCTAAATTTGTAGTAAAGAATTCAAAATTCACCAATGTTACCGATAGCCTGGAATTTATCAATAGATTGAATAGATCGAATGTGCTCGAGGAAGATAGTACCGAATGGAAATTGAGATTTAGTTCACAAATATATAAAGGTTATGAAATTAAATATTCCGAGATAACAATATTACTATATGGTGATGGAGTCCGTCTTATATATGGATCATGGTATAAAGACATATACATTCCTGAAAGAAATAATTACAGTATTGATGAGGCAAAGAAAAAAATCATTGGCCAATCAATAATATGGTACGGTACGGGCGGAGAACCGTATGAATTTATCGTAAGTCCTGAATCTATATCCGAACCAATAGAGAAGGTAATATTTCCTCTGGAACAGGATACTTCGCTCGAGTTTCGGATTGTTTGGAAGATACCAATACTTTTCGGAGGTTTCGTTGGTTGGCATATATATTTCGATACGACTACCGGTGAAATTGTGGCAATTATTCAGAAGTTTCAAACCTGAAAACTCGGCTAGCTATTATCCGGAGTAAGTGTCAGGGATTGCGACTAGTTATGGATTTTATGAATCTGCAAGATGAGATTGAGAAAGTTGAAGACCAACAAGGATATGTCGGTGTCACTTAGCCAAATCTATTATCCACCTTCGTAAGTCCTCCATTGATAATTAGACAATAAATGATTAAAATAATTTACGATGCCTGGAAATTGGATGAAGAGTTGGTCAAAAATATAAAGGCAAAATTAACGGCAGAAAAATGAACCTATTAATTTCTCGAAAAACACCACGAATATTCTTCCTAATAATCGTGGTTTCCGTAATATGTAAAGCACAGTTTTTGGACGATTTCGATCAGAAAAAAATCGAGGGCTGGTTTTGCTTGACCGGCGATGGCGATATTACTATGGATTTGGTGCCAATGGATGGTTACGCCCGTCTTATAGTTGATGCCACCCGCGACAAATATAACGTATGGTGGGCTACCATCAAACGCGACGTTACTCCTTTTCTCGATTTAGGAAAATTGCAAGAGCCGGACTACGAACTGCGAGTCGAAGCGAAAGTACGGCTAAGTACGGCGCCGCATCGCATTAATTTTATGATAAATACTCAGCGCACGACGAATTTCCATGAACATCTGATGGAGTTCGATATTCCTGATACCACCGGCTGGCACGTAGTCAGTTACACGACCAAAAATCTGGACGTTATGCCCGGCGATACACTTTATGTCCAGCTCTCGGCTACTGATTTCGGCTGGGAAAAATATTTCGTTGACATTGATTATTACCGCGCGGATGTAGTTAACGTCAAGCAAGCCGGTGCCGATAGAGGCGAAGCGGTGCCTTATCATCCGCCGATTCCGGATGTCAATACTTTTGCGCTTCATCTACCGGTGGCTCACGACTGCGTGGTGAATCTTGATTTTCCGGACGTCAATTTCAATGACTGGCAGGTGCTAACAGCAAAAGACAATGTGCGAGTATTAACCGTGAACGGCAATCAATGGGCGATTTTAAGATGGGATTTCGGAAAATATAAAGGTAAAAAAGTAGCTCAAGCCGGTTTATTGGAACTTACCACCTTTTCGGTAGCCCGAGGCGGCAATTATATTGCGGTTTACGGTGAGGATTTCGGAATGGAATTTGACAAAATTCGCGTAATCGAGATTTTAGGCGGCGACCCGAACTGGGATCAGGAGAAAGTAACTTACCTGAATTTTATGCAGGGTAGACCGTATGCTGCGGTTTTCAATACTCAAATGATTTATGATGCAGATTTATCTCAAACTCCCGACGGTAAAAATTTTATTACGATTTCAAAACCGGTAATGCAACGTTTACTCGACGGCACCACTAAAGGTTTGCTCATTCGGCCACTGGGAGCCATAGATGCGTCAATCTATGCTTCGGAAGATAAAACCGGACAGGGCGCTAAATTACACTTTAACCTTAAAAAATAGTTAGAAATGATAATTGAGAGAAATGAATGAGCAATTATATTTTCAGCAGAGAATTAAATATCCGAAAGTTGGTGAGTTTTAATAGTTCGCCTTTTAATAAATGGTTTGGTAAGCTATTACTGCAACCGGTATTGATTATAATGATACTATCAATGAATGTTTTGAGTGCTGAACAAAACCCTTCGATTATCTTAATCGGTAAATTAGGCACCGAGTATTCCAATAATAAAAATATTTCAATAACTCATAACAATCCGTTTATTCCCACAATTTCGGCCGGTTTTGAAATACCCTCGCTTGATTTTCTGCACGTTTATGTGAATTATAACTACGCCCGGAAAATGGGACATCCCTATATTATTTCTACGACCATCCATTTAGATTCTAACTTAAATGTCGAATCTATCGAGAGAAAAAAATGGGTTGATAAAGATGGGGAATTTTTAATCAAGAAAACCCAGCTGGTTGTGGGATTAAAAGGCAAGTTGAAAGTCTATGATGACACTTATATTAATATCGGAGCAGGTATTTCTCCTTTTTTTAGAGGGTTGTATGATTCGAAAGAGAGTAGCGGCGCACGAGCTACACTTAAAGAGCAAGGGCGAATAATTGCCGGTTATGTTTTTAGTCTGGAATTGGAAAAATACCTTAAGGATAATTTATTAATACGGTGTTCAATGGATTACTTGAAATTAAGGGAAGAACCATACGGGATAATGATAACCAGAAGTAGCCCTAGCTTTTATTTTCAAGTAGGATACAAATTGAAAATAAAAGTGCCCGCATAATGCTAAAAATGAACGATTATAATTGTTTGATTGATACAAACTTTAGGGTTCTAAATAAATATTATGATGAAATAAATAATCACCTGTTTTTACCAGCATTATTTTTTATCTATTGATTAGGTTTGGAAATGTTCAATTAAATAATAAATTAGTTTTAGAAATATTTCTATAAAAGGCGAGTGTATGAAAGGAGGCGAATAGAAGTGAAAAGATTTAAGTCCTTTAAATCGTTTGTATTTTTAACGTTATTTTTATTTCTCTTTTTGGCAGTTCCTAATCTGGCATACCCTCAATATTTAAACCAGATTTGGCAAAATGTGGAATTCGGGAGTTATTTTGGAGGTAGTAAAATTTGGTGCATTGACTTAAATAATGACGGTTCTGAGGAAATTATTTGCGGTAAAAAAGCTGGGGGCAGTGAGGGTGCTGATTATTTCTCGGTTTTGAAATATGCAGATAATGATTATAAAACATCGTGGACGAGTAAATGGTATGGCATAGACCCAATCCAAGCAATTAATATTTATGATATTAATCATGATGGTAAGTTAGAAATATTTATATTACTTTCTTCGGGAAATATTGATCTTTATAAAAATCAAACGATGGAATTGGATACAACCTACCAAACAACAATAAATAATGCTCGTAATCTGATCATTTCAGATGTTGATAATGATGGCCAAATCGAGTTCATCTTGGTAAGTAAGGACGACGATTTCAAAATAAATATTATCAATAGTCTATCACTTGCAGTAGAATGGGATACAACTATTTCGTCGGCTGATGATTTAGATATTAAAGTCGGTAATGTTGATAATGACTACGGAACTGAAATTATCCTCTCGTCGGGTGTCATTATAGATGGCGCTGATCATCATATTAAATGGATATATTCGGAAGGATTTGGAGAGAAGATCGAATTGGTTGATATTGATGGGAATTCAGCACAAGAAATCATTGGGATAAGTACCTCGAATTATATAACTGCGTTTGATGCCGAATTACAGTTACTTTTATGGCAATTCAATACTTTTAGAGAGTATAACTCATTATATATTACAGATTTGGAAGACGATGGTGAATTCGAGATATTGGTGGGTAATAACCAGGGTGGAGGAATTAGTTGCTATAGTTCTGCGACTAAGCAACTATTGTGGGACATTAAAAATCCTCAGTACGGTGTGACGAATATAGTTGCGGGCGATCCAGACAGAGATAGAGTAAAAGAGGTTATTTGGGGGGTAGATCAATCCTCTTATGGTTCCGGGCAATTGTTAATAGCAAGTAGTGACCTTCATCAAATTGAATGGCAAAGTGCTGATTTGAATGGTCCTATTAGTATTGATGTGTTTGATTTTAACTATGATGGGATTAATGAAATAGATGTAGCAAGTAATAAGAGTAATGGTGGTACAGGAGGGGGAATGGCTTTTATTTATAGTGGGTTAAATCATGCTATTAAAAGCGCTACGGATCAATATATCATCTGTGGCGCTCCGATAAATGTTATTGCCGCCGGTAATATCGACAAATTTTATCAGGGTGAATTGGTCGCCGGTGTCGGTAACAAAATATTCGTTTTTGATGGCGATTTAGCTGGAATACCTAACGAAATTGTGGGATTAAATATCGTTACTAGCCTTGCCATCGCCGATGTTGATAATGATAATACGATTGAAATAGTAGCAGGCGATATAGACGGTTACCTTTATATATATAATGGTAAAAAATTGACGTTAGAATGGAAAAGTACGAATACGGGTGATCCAATTGAGAAAATTGTCATTACAAACTGTGATGAAGATGATGCTCAAGAAATAATTTTTTTAAATGGTCAGAATCAAATCAATATCTGTGATGGCAAAACACACGAATTAGAATGGCAGATGACCGATTTCGATAATATCACTTCTTTCGACGTTGCTGACTTTAATCTTGATGGAAATAAAGAAATAATTCTTGGGCATTCCAATGGTATGATTACAACCTTAACTTACCCGGCTTCCGAAATTACGAATCAAGTACCAATAATTGATGAAGCTATTTATGGACTGGTCGTCGCTAATATTGATTCATCTTCAGCCATTGAAATTTTGGTCGGCAGTTCTAAGTTGACCGTTATCAATTCGGTTGATTTTTCGCCAATGTGGGAAAGTCAGCCTCTTGGAGAAAATGTAGGATTTGGAAACAACCTAAAAATATTTGATATTGATAAAGATAACTACTTAGATATTTTAGTAAGTAGTTCCTGGGGAATCTTTCAATTTGAAACTAACAGCATGAAACCAGATCATATTCCGCCTCAAATTATCGCCTATTATCCCAGTCCTGAAATAATGTATATAGGACTTGATGAGGAAATAAATGTTATTTTCTCGGAAAGAATTGATGACTCAAGTTTAAACGAAGCCAACGTTTTTGTCACTGCTAATGATTCCTCTACGATCAATACGACTATAACTTATATTGATAGTAATAACTCAATTATTATTAAGCCAGATAATTATTTACCAATGAATAGTAACATTCGGGTTACTTTATCAGGGAATATTTTTGATACATTTATGAATGGCCTGGACGGCAATAAGAATGGAATTAGCGAAGGGTCTCCTGAAGATGATTTCTCATGGGTTTTTATAACGGTAACTAATTTAGATACTCTTGGTCCGACTATAACATCCGTAACTGTAAAATCAGATTCTGTATGGAAAGGTATGGATTTAACAATAAATGTGTCAGTTTCTGATTTTTTACCTTACAATTTCTCACTTGTCCAAAGCGCGGAATGCTTTATAGACACCATCGGTGAAAATGGAACCGGATTACCATTAATACCTCTTGATGGTGAATTTAATGCAGTAGATGAAAATTGTACTATTACCATAAGTACCAAAGACTGGTCAGCTAGCGAACATCATATATTTTTTCATGCCCAGGATACTAAAGGAAATTGGGGCAAATTTCACCAAATTACTATCAAGATTATAGGGGATATGGTGGCTAATTGGCCAATGTTCGGGCAAAATCCTCAGCATAACGGATTCAACACACTCGACTCCATTCAGCTACCGTTAAAAGTTAAGTGGTCTGAAAAGTTAGCTAATAAAGAAGTGAATAATTTGATCGTCGCCAATAATTTTATTTACACAACGAGCAACGGCTTTTTTGAAGACGCAATTCTTTATGCGTTAAATATTGAGGATGGTTCTGAAGAATGGGTCTATTTTTTTGGAGAACTCTATTTGATTAATCCACCTAGTTTTGCTTATGGTTATGTATATGCTCAGACCTGTAATGGTTCAGCGGGTACGTTTCTAAATGCTTTCGATGCATTGACGGGCAAGTTAATTTGGCAGGCGCCTATGAGTGCACAATGGGAAAATTATCAGGCGCCGACCATTGCCGACGGCAAAGTTTTTATTAATGGTGGTTATGGCGGGGGAATATACTGTTTTGATGCTTATACAGGCCAGGAATTATGGTTTCTAGATTTGGAACCAATAACCAATTGGACAACGGCGTATTATGAGGGAGTAATCTATACCGCTGGATCAAGTTCTTCCTTCAAAGCCATCAATGCTGAAACAGGTCAAATACTATATGAATTCGGTAAATATGGTATTGGTTATACGCCGGCAATTAGCAATGGAATTATTTATACTGTAAATCCTGTAAGTGCCATTGATTTAATTACACGAAAAAAGTTATGGTCTAAACCCGGTATTTATACCCCGGCAATTGGTTCTGAAATGGTTTTTTCTGTAGCATCCGGAAAATTAAATGTGTATAATGAAAAAACCGGACAAACACTCTGGTCATTTTCGGGAGATAGTAAACTGAATCATTCTCCTATAGTTTCGAGTGGGTTTGTATTTGTAAGCTCGGACGATAATACTTATGCAATCAACATCGAAACGCAGGAATTAGTCTGGCATTATGAAAAAGGCGGGCGTTTAACCGTAGCAAATAATCATTTGTATCTCGCAACAATATCTGGAGAAGTCGTTGCATTTGAAAAAGCTCCTACTTCCATTGAATTCGAAAAAAGTAATTTGCCATTGTCCTTTAAACTGTTACAAAATTATCCAAATCCGTTCAATCCGACGACGACTATTTCTTATGAGTTACCGAAATCAACTTATGTTAGTTTATCTATTTATGACATTCAAGGAAGATTAGTTAAAACACTCGTAAACGAAAGGAAAAGTGCCGGGTATCATTCCGTCAACTGGAATGTTGATAAATTAGGAACTGGTATATATTTTTACCGAATTGAGGCTGGTGAATATAATGACGTTAAAAAGTGTATAATTATCAAATAGTATCATATAACCAATTAAACTCCTAAGTATGTAGTAAAATAGGAAAAATTTTAATAAGCAAAAAGGTATAAATCAAAAATAAGTCAAATTCTGGGTATTTTTAAATATTGTCTGATTAGGGGTGATTTCCTTGATAATTTTTCAGATAATTTTTTGAGAATTAGCTGAAATAGTTATATATTTCCGAGTTATTTTAATAATGATAATTGTCAATAGAAATTTTGAGTCGGAATTGGTCCAAGTTTATAGCCACAACTTAAAGGAGGTTTGCTAACAATGAATCTCAACTACTTATTTTTAATTGCACCACTTGGTTCGATCGTTGCTCTGATTACTGCTTGGATTTTTTACAAGCTAATGTTGAAAAATGATCCTGGTAATGATCAGATGCAGAAAATTGCCTTAGCAGTTCGCAAGGGCGCTTTTGCCTATCTCAAACAGCAATATAAAGTGGTGGCATTATTCTTTCTCATTATTTTTGTGCTATTTCTGATTATGTCCTTTGGACTTAATGTGCAGAATAAATGGGTGCCGTTTTCCTTCCTGACCGGCGGTTTCTTTTCCGCTTTAGCTGGTTATTTCGGAATGAGTACGGCAACGCTGGCATCCAGCCGTACCGCGCAGGGTGCTCGTAAATCACTGAACGCCGGTCTTCAAATCGCCTTTCGTTCCGGCGCCGTAATGGGCTTAGTGGTTGTGGGTTTGGGATTGCTGGATATTTCGATGTGGTTTGCCATTCTATACTGGTTAGTCCCCAGTCTAGGATTCGACCAGATGAGTCTGGCGGCAATTACAACTACGATGTTGACCTTCGGGATGGGCGCTTCTTTACAGGCGTTGTTTGCTCGTGTTGGCGGTGGTATTTTTACGAAAGCCGCGGACGTTGGAGCCGATTTGGTTGGCAAAGTTGAAGCCGGCATTCCGGAAGATGACCCCCGCAATCCAGCCACGATTGCCGACAACGTCGGCGATAATGTTGGTGATGTCGCCGGAATGGGCGCTGATCTGTATGAATCCTATTGCGGTTCGATTTTAGCCACGGCAGCGCTCGGAGTAGCCGCTTTTCAGGGACATCCGCAACAAAAAATTTTGGCGGCGCTATTAGCTCCAATGATAATTGCAGGAATAGGCAACATTTTTTCTGTACTGGGCGCTTTTTCAGTTCGCACCGAAGAAAAAGCCGACCAACGGACATTATTGAAAGCCCTGGCACGCGGGGTCAATCTAAGTGTAGTTTTGATTGCTATTTTTACAGCCGGATTATTTTACTTCCTGAAATTGCCGATGGGCATCGTCGCTTCTGTCATAACGGGATTATTGGTCGGCTGGGTAATTGGTAAAATTACTGAGTACTACACCTCTCAAAGTTATAAACCGACACGTTGGATCGCCGAACAGTCCAAAACCGGCCCGGCGACAGTCATTATTGGCGGGCTTTCGACTGGAATGCTTTCGACAGGACTGCCGGTTCTGACTGCTGGCATCGGAATTATCCTGAGTTATGCTTTCGCGGGTGGATTTGGTTCCGATCCGAATCACATCAATCTTGGTCTCTACGGGATCAGTTTCGCGGCAGTTGGTATGCTGTCAACTCTGGGTATTACTTTAGCGACTGATGCCTACGGACCGATTGCCGATAATGCCGGTGGAAATGCCGAAATGAGTGGTTTGCCGAAAGAAGTGCGCCAGCGTACGGATGCTCTGGATTCGCTGGGTAATACTACCGCCGCGACTGGCAAAGGCTTCGCTATCGGCTCGGCTGCCTTGACAGCAATGGCTTTGATCGCTGCTTATATTGAAGAGATCAAAGCTCAATTTTCCCACATTATCAATAATCCAGCGGTTATACAGAATTTGCTGAGCGAAGTAAATATCCAGTTCGATCCCGGTGCTTCATTGAAGACCTTACAAGAGCTGGTGGCAAATAATCTACATTTACCGCAATGGATTGAATATTATAACGTTACTTTGATGAATCCACGCGTTCTGGTGGGAATGTTTCTCGGCTCGATGGTGACCTTCGTTTTCGCGGCATTAGCGATGAAAGCGGTGGGTCGTGCCGCCGGTAATATGGTCGAGGAAGTGCGTCGTCAATTCCGTGAAAAACCAGGAATTATGGAAGGCAAAGACGAACCCGATTACGCCAGTTGTGTGGCGATCAGCACCAAAGGTGCTCAGCGTGAAATGATTTTACCATCATTGTTAGTGATTTCCGTACCGGTTTTGACCGGTCTCATTTTAGGAGTTGCCGGTGTGCTGGGTGTACTAACCGGTGGTTTGACTACTGGTTTTGTGTTGGCGGTTATGCTGAACAATTCTGGTGGTGCCTGGGACAACGCCAAAAAATATATTGAGGAAGGCAACTTAGGCGGCAAAGGTTCCGACGCGCATAAAGCCGCGGTAGTTGGTGATACGGTCGGTGATCCTTGCAAGGATACCGCTGGTCCGTGTCTCAATATCGTAATTAAATTGATGTCAACGGTTTCGATTGTGACCGTCGGGTTAGCGGTCAAGTTTGGGCCGGTTATCGGTACCTGGTTGGGAATTGGTCCCAGATAATTGAAAATTTCAAAAAATCGGCGTAGTCATCGAAGATTGCGCCGATTTTTTTATTTTTAAATTTGATGTCAGATGCAATGAATAATGCCTATATGGGAGAATTAGCTGCCCTACTGGTTGCAATATGTTGGTCTATTTCATCACTTTCATTCGAGGCGGCTGGTAAGCGGATTGGTTCCTTACAGGTTAATTTCATTCGCTTAGTTCTGGCTTTTATTTTCCTGACGCTATTCAATGGGATTTTCCGGCATCAGTTTTGGCCGCAATCATTCAGCGCCCACGCTTGGTTTTGGCTTTCTTTGTCCGGGCTGGTTGGTTTTGTGTTTGGCGATTTTTTCCTTTTCAATGCTTATGTAATAGTCGGAGCGCGCGTTTCGATGTTGATAATGTCATTAGTGCCATTGATTACGGCTACGATTGGCTGGTTGTTTCTTGGCGAAGTGATGAGTCTCAAGGAAATCGTGGCAATGTTCGTGACGATTTTCGGCGTAGCAATTGTAATTATCGGGCGGAATACCGAAAACGGCAAATTGAAATTTTCCCAGCCAATAACCGGTATTCTATGCGCTTTAGGGGGAGCAATCGGACAGGCGGTCGGTCTGGTTCTTAGCAAATACGGTATGAGCGATTACAATGCATTTGGAGCAACCCAGATTCGCGTTATTACCGGTATGATCGGTTTTGCGGTAATTTTTTTAATCTCGAAGCGCCTTCCACTTTTGACGAAAGCAATTCGTAATCGAAGTGCGATGAAATACACGACAATAGGAGCGTTTATTGGGCCTTTCCTGGGTGTTTCACTCTCGCTATATGCCGTACAACATACAATAACCGGCATCGCTTCGACAATTATGGCCATTGTGCCGGTTTTGATAATTCCTTTAGAAGTTTTAATAAAGAAAGAAAAAGTGACTTTTAGAGAAGTGGCAGGAGCGATTGTCGCCGTTGGTGGCGTAGCGCTTTACTTTATCGAGTGAATTGGATTTAATTTTCGGAAATTCTTGGGATTCCTAACTTTTTCAATCATTGGTTTATAATAGCAAATAAACTAATTTGTCACGAGTATGTCACATTTAAATTATCAGGAGCCTATATGAATCTCAAAACGCAACTAGTCGAATATTTTGAAACCAATCAGGCTGAAATTCGATCGCAAATTATCGCTCTGGTCACTGAAATGGTACGCCAAAAAACGATAAATGTCGTGACCGAAAAGTTACCCGAATTCCCGTTCCTGAAAATGCGTGGTGAAGAGTACCGCGTGGCTGAAATCGTTCAACGGGAGCTATATAAAGCGGGAATCCCCTATGAAATTTTTGCGCGAGCCGAAGGCCGTCCGAATGTTATATCTTGTTTAGGCCAGAATAAAAACGGACAGCGTCTCTTGATGCCGGCCCATATGGACGTTGTACCGGCTGGCGAAGGTTGGAACACCGATCCGTTTGAAGTCGTCGAAAAAGACGGTAACCTTTATGGTCGTGGTACGCTTGACAACAAAGGACCGCTGGCGTCAATCCTGATGGCGGCACAAATTTTAAAGAAACTCGGAATTGACCAGCAAATAAATGGTGAATTGATGGTTGCTGCACTTTCTGATGAAGAAGCGGAAGACCCAGACGGGATCAATTATGGCATTGGCTATCTTGTGGAAGAGAATTTGATTAGTCCGACGATGGCGATTGTGCCGGATATTGGCGGCAATATGTTGGAAATTGACGTCGCTGAAAAAGGTCGCACGGTCATCAAGATTACAGCCATCGGTCAGCAGGCGCACGGTTCTACGCCGGAAAAAGGCATTAACGCTATTTTTATGATGGCAAAATTAGTCAATGAACTTGAACGTTTGAAGTTCAAATATGTAGTTCATCCGGTGCTTGGTCATCCGACTATCAATTTAGGTGAAATTCACGGCGGAGTGGCCTCCAATATCGTGCCCGGTTCTTGCTATATTTATCTCGATATTCGTTCTGTGCCAGGTCAGACGACGGAGATTTTATTAGAACAGATTCAGGATTGTATTGCCAGAGTTCCCAATGGTAATTTTAAAGTCGAGGTTATCTCTACCAATCAGCCTCACGCCATTAGTCCGGAGGTTGAATTAGTGCGCAAAATTCAAGCTAATGCCAGAGAATATCTCAAAATCGAACCACAAGCCATTGGTCAGGGTGGCGGCACCTATGCCAAAACGCTTTGCCTGAACGGGATAACGGCGGTTGGCTGGGGGCCGGGCGACGATAACGCTTTCCACGTTGCCAATGAATATGTGGAAATTAGGCAGCTGGTGGATTTCGCATTGATGACCTGTTTGCTCGCAGTGGATTTGCTGGTTTAAATCTGGAAATGTTTTTCCAGTCTTGTAACTTCGCTGATTGTATGATAAATTTGCAGGCGTCTTCGGGACAGGGTGAAAATCCTGACCGGCGGTGAAAGTCCGCGAGTTCCGCTCCGGCGGGGCAGAGTCTGTGAAACTCAGACACCGACGGTAAAAGTCCGGATGGAAGAAGATGAAAAATCCCGAGCGCAATCGGGTTTTTTTATGAATCAAAATGAGAAATGGCTAAAACGAGCATTGGAACTGGCGGAAAAAGGGCGCGGGTTTACCAGTCCTAATCCGATTGTGGGAGCCGTGATTGTTTCCGGCGAAAAAGTTGTCGGCGAAGGTTTCCACAGTGAGTTCGGTGCTCCTCATGCCGAAATCAGAGCCTTAGAACAAGCCAGTGAATCTGCGCGTGGTGCTAAATTATACGTCAATCTTGAGCCGTGTTGTTTCTATGGCAAGACACCGCCCTGTACCGATGCTATTATTAAATCCGGGATTAGTGAAATTTATATCGGTACTATTGATCCTAATCCCAATGTTAACGGCGCTGGTATTAAGAATCTCGAACAGGCCGGTTTGAAAGTTCACGTCGGTATTTTGGAAAAGGAAGCTCGCTATGCCAATCGCGGCTTTTTTACCTTTATTCAGAAAAAACGTCCCTGGATTACATTGAAAATGGCACTGACTCTGGATGGTTTTATCGCCGACGCTACTGGAAAAAGCCGCTGGATTACAGGTATTGAAGCGCGGGAATTTGTTCACGAACAGAGGCGGCGACACGATGCGGTGATGGTTGGAATGGGCACGGTTTACAAAGACGACCCGGAGTTATTGCCCGAGAATCGCTCTGGATATATTCCTTATCGCATAATTCTGGATGATGCTTTGAATATGCCACCGCGGATGAAATTGGTGACCGACGGTTTTCAAAAGCGAACAATAATTGTTACTGCCTGCCAGGAGAAAGCGGAGAAAATTCGCCAGTTTGAGTCGGCTGGTGTTAAAATTATCCAAAGTCCGCAAGACGAATTCGGCTGGCTGGATTTGTCGAAGACTCTTGCTAAACTGGCTGAGTTCGGCGTCACGTCTATTTTTTGCGAAGGCGGTAGTCAGGTGGCTGGCTCGCTATTGAATCAACGCTTAGTGGATGAATTACAAATAATTATTGCGCCGAAAATTCTTGGCGAAGGTCTGCGGGCGTTTTCCGGTTTTATACAATCACTGGATCGGGCTCTGATGGTTGAATGGGAAAAAGTCGAGCGTCTGGGAGCCGATGTGCTTTTGCAGGGGAAATTTGTCTGATGTTTACCGGAATTATCGAAGAAATGGGCGAAATTCGGTTAGTTGCCGAGAATATCGAAGGACGTCGTTTCCAGATTGCGGCCAATCGAATTTTAAGCGGTATTAATATCGGTGACAGCATCGCCGTTGATGGTGTTTGTTTGACAGTTGAAAAGGTAGGCAAAGATTACATTGAAGTTCAGGCGGTCAGTGAGACGCTTGGGCGGACGACTCTGGCTAAGTTGCCACGCGGTGCTAAAGTCAATCTGGAACGCGCGATGGCGGCGGGTGGACGTTTTGGGGGACATTTTGTTCAGGGGCATATAGATAGCGTTGCACCGATCGTTGATTTACTGCGAATTGGCAACGCGGCTACTATGCGGATCGCTGTGCCGGATACGATTCGACAATATGTCGTCGAGAAAGGTTCTCTGGCGGTAAATGGTATAAGCTTGACGGTAGCTGGAATTGAGAACGAGCTAATTGAAATAGCCTTAATTCCGGTGACACTAACTGAAACTAATCTTGGTGAGAAAAAAATTGGCGATGAAGTTAATCTTGAAGTTGATATTCTGGCCAAATATGTTGAAAAAATTCTCGAGCGATTTGAAAAAGAACCGTTAACTTTAGAAAAAGTTAAGCAATGGGGCTTTAATCAGTAAATTTTCAGATGTTAAGAGGATATAATGAAATTTGATTCAATAGATGCCGCCGTCGAAGATATAAAAAAGGGGCGCTTTGTTATCGTTGTTGACGATGAAAATCGCGAAAACGAAGGCGATTTCATTATGGCGGCTGAAAAAGTGACGCCGGAATCGGTCAATTTTATGGCTAAATATGCTCGCGGTCTGCTATGTGTTGGTTTGACTAAAGAACGGGCGAAGGAACTCAATTTGGAACTGATGGTGCAGGATAATACCGCTCTGCATAATACCAGCTTTACAGTTAGCGTGGATTTAAAAAAAGGCACGACAACCGGAATCTCGGCTAACGACCGGGCTCTGACGATCAATGCCCTTGCTGATCCGAATACCAGACCGGAAGATTTAGGGCGTCCGGGACATATTTTCCCGATTATTGCGCGACCGGGCGGAGTCTTGCGGCGCGCCGGTCATACGGAAGCATCGGTAGATTTGATGCGTCTGGCAGGATTGACTCCTGTCAGTGTGATGTGCGAGATAATGGACGAAAACGGTGAAATGGCGCGCGGTGAAGCGTTGGAGAAAATTGCGCAAGCTCATAACGTTAAGATTATTACAGTTCAAAGTTTGATTGAATACCGACGAAGAACGGAACGCTTTATCGAAAGGGTAAGTGAAGCCGATTTACCGACCAAATTGGGTGTTTTTCGAATCATTATTTATGTTGACCGGCTTACCGATAAAGAGCATGTGGCTCTGGTTATGGGCGATATAAGAACGGACGAGCCGGTGATAGTTCGCGTGCATTCTGAATGCCTGACCGGCGATGTTTTTGGCTCAGAGCGTTGTGATTGCGGCGATCAATTGCACAAATCGCTGGAGATAATCGCGCAGAACCAGCGCGGCGTTCTGCTTTATTTGCGACAGGAGGGACGTGGGATCGGCTTGCGTCATAAAATTTCGGCTTATAAACTTCAGGATGAAGGTATGGATACGGTCGAGGCTAATATCAAATTGGGTTTTCTGCCGGATTTGCGCGATTACGGGATGGGCGCTCAAATTCTGGCTGATCTTGGGGTAAGGAAGATGCGACTGCTGACCAATAATCCCAAGAAAATTGTCGGCTTACAGGGATTTAACCTCGAGGTAGTTGAACGCCTTCCGATCGAGATTCCACCTAATCCCCAAAATGAAAAATATCTCAAAACCAAACGGGATAAAATGGGACATTTAATCTTAAATAATAAATAGGTGCCAAATGATTAAACTACACGAAGGCGTGCTTTCCGCCGAGAAAATGAAAGTCGGGATCGTTGCCAGCCGGTTTAACGATATGATCACTAAAGAATTGCTGGCCGGTGCGCTGGATTGCCTGAAACGGCATGGCGCTGATGAAAATGATATCCACGTTTACTGGGTGCCGGGCGCGCTTGAAATTCCACGCATTGCTCGTGAATTGGCTGATTCTGGCCAGTTTGATGGCGTTATCTGTCTGGGAGCCGTTATTCGTGGGGCAACGCCTCATTTTGACATCGTTGCCAATGAGGCTTCTAAAGGTATCGCTCGTCTATCAATGGATTCGGACGTGCCGGTAATTTTCGGCGTCCTGACGACGGAAAATATCGAGCAGGCTCTCGAACGGGCTGGCACAAAAGCCGGTAACAAAGGTTGGGACGCCGCTCTCAATATGATCGAAATGGCGAATTTGATTCGTTCAATTCGTGTCCATAGTTAGAAGTAAACTATGCGACGATTGCTAATACTTTTAGCTGTGCCGCTGATTATTCGAGCGCAGAGCATAGTTGGGGAATGGAGCAGTTATACTTCGATTATTACCCATAGAGAATTGACTCAGGTTGGTGATTTTATCTATATCGCCAGCCCCGGTGGATTGGTCGAGTTCAATAAGACCAATTCGAAATTCAAAGTATATAGCCCGAATGATGGTTTATCGTTTACCGATATTAATTGTCTGGAACTCGATAAACTGGGCGATATCTGGTTAGGGATGAATTCACCAAATGGTGAGGTCAATATCTGGAGTCCCGCTACGCGCCAGTGTAAGAAGATATTCAATGCCGCCGAGTTACGTGAAGAATTGACTCTTATTTCGGCAATTACATTCATTGCCGACAAAGCCTATGTGGCTTACCAAAAAAATGTCACTTGGGGAATAATGTATTTCAAAATCGAAAAGAATGAATATACCTACCGCGATTTTTGCGAAAATTTTCCGGCAGAATTCTTTAAAATTAACAACTTAGTTGCAATTCGTGATACACTATGGGTGGCTACCGATGTAGCTTTGTTTTTTGCCGATTTGCAGAAGGCTTTTCCTAAAGGCCCACGGGATTGGACGGTGGTGGATTTGAACGGCAAGGGAAACATTACCAGTATAATCGAACACGACGAGGGCGTGATATGCTCCTACGGGAATTATATTTACCGGATTAATGGCAGCTCGGCGGTTATTGTTGATAGTCTGGCAAATTCTATCGTACAGTTGACTGAAGATCAGAACGGCAATTTAATTGCGGCGACGACCGGGGGTATTAATCGGCTTGTTGACGGCGTCTGGCAAATTATCAATCAGAATGCTGTCAATCAGCTTTATATTGATGATGATGGAGTTATTTGGGGCGCTACGAATTCCAGAGGTTTATTGAAAATTGACAATGGAGCCGACAAGTTCTTCATTCCCAATTCGCTCCTGGATAACGGCAATACGTCGCTCTACGTGGAAAATGGGAAGCTCGTCGCGGCGTCGAATAGCGGCATCAGTTTTCAGACTGAAAACGGCTGGTATAATCTGGTTAAGAGTTACGATTATGTGGGAATAAATGACCATTCCTCAGCCGATTGGAATTATCAAGTAGCGGATACGATTGCGTATGTCGTTACTACTCGAATTTACACTATTCTTAAAAGGGGCGATGACTATTTTGCCTCGCTCTACGGTTCGTACCTGGCTGGACCGGGAGGCGGCGGTTTATTGAGATTCAATCTGGATGATCTGGAGAACTATATCGTTTACGATACCACGGGCGGTAAACTGGCCGGTTCAGCCGGTTATGGCGGGAGAGATGATTATTTAGCTATCGCTTATATGGCGCTTGATAATCAGAATAATTTGTGGATTACCAATCAATATTCTCAAAACGATAGTTGCATCGCAGTCTTGACGCCCGATGATCGTTGGGTGCATTTTAGCGGGCGAGAGTCCGGAAATTACCTGAATTACCTAGTAACTTCGATCGCATTCGATCCGGCGGGAAGGGTGTGGTTCGCTTCCGAAGCCACTTCGGAACCGCCGGGTTCCAACGGCGGAATTGCCGTGCTCGATTATAATAATACTTTATTTGATAAGAGTGATGATAAATGGTACAGGGTAACAACGAGCGATGGCCTTGCCAGCAATATGGTTTATTCTCTGGCATTTGATCTGGAAAACAGGTTGTGGATAATGACGGCAGGCGGTATTCAATCGGCGAGCGTTTCGGAAAATTTTCCTGCCAGAGTCTTTGACGCCATTGACTATCCGACTTTGACCAATATTGCCTTTGCCAAAGAATGCCGAATCAAAGTTGATGGCTTGAATAATAAATGGCTTACGACGGTAAATTCCGGAGTAAAATTATATACTTATAACGGCATTTGGTTGAACGATAAGGAAGGATTTACCAGTAAGAATTCCGGGTTGTTAAGCGATAATGTTCTTGATATAGCTTTCGATCCACCACAGGGCCTAGTGTACATTTCGACCGATAAAGGCATTTCCGTCTATAAGTCGCCCTATGCTTATTACGGTAAAAAATACCAGAAACCGAGCACTTTTCCGTCACCCTTTCGGATTCCAGCCGACCAGCCTTTGACTATTGACGGACTGTTACAGGATTCGGAAGTGAAAATAATGCTTCTGGATGGCACATTTATCCGGCACCTTGATCCTAAGGATGGGGAAGTAGTCGGACAACAGGCTTACTGGGATGGACGGAACGAAAAAGGAAAATTGGTCAGCAGTGGTGTCTATATCTTTGTTGCCTATACTCCTGATGGCGATACGGTTACCGGGAAAATCGCCGTTATTCGCCAATAGAAAAATCACTAAAAATTAAATAATTGGTACTGATTTTTCGCGACTTCTCCAATATTTTATAGGTTTATCTGCTAAGTTATTGATAATCTGAATATTCTCTATCCTCTACAAGGAATGACCTTTTTGAGAATTTTATTCTACAATACCTTAACCGCTACGCGGTATGAGAAAAAAGGTAAAAAAAGTCTTGTCCTGCCTAGCGGGACTCTCTCTTCTGAGACTCCTCCGGAGCCTTCGGAGTTAATCTTGTCTAAAAATATTCTTAATGCGCCAAAATCAATTTAGCTCTACCGGCAGTGTGGTGGAAATTGGTTTAGCGAGGCAATCTAGCCCGTAGGGCTTCAAGTTTTGTAGAAAATATTTAATTCAAAAAATTTTTACCCTGGAGGGGTTAAACTTTTTTCTATGGTAAGTAGTGAGGTCAATTCGTTAATTGTTCGGTTCACATTACCTTTGAAGCACACAGTTTCTTCTTGATCCTCTTCAAGGAATAGCTTTTCGGTTATCTTATTTTTCTACTGATTTACGCTTCGTAGTATATAAAGTTATAAACTTGCCAATCCGGCTTTGAAACGTTTGACACCCTCGATAATATTTTCCATACTGGTGGCATAGGAAAAGCGCAGGCAATCATCGCGACCAAAAGCCGAACCGGGAACTAAAGCAACGTGGAAATTTTTCAGTAAATATTCGCATAACTGAACCGAATTGCTAATGCCGATCTTGTTGTTTTTAATGTAATGAGAAACATTCGGGAAGGCGTAAAATGCGCCGTCCGGTAGCGGGCAGTCAACTAACGGAATCCGTTTCAATTCATTAACTAAATAATCCCGTCGTCTTTTAAATTCGCGGCGCATTGTCTCGATACTACTGTCATCCCCATTCAAAGCGGCAACCGCGGCTTTTTGGGTAATTGAAGTAACGCAGGAAGCGGTATGCTCTTGAATGGCGGTTGCTCGCTTGATGACCTCGCGTGGTCCAGCGGCGTAACCTACGCGCCAGCCAGTCATCGCATAGGCTTTGCTAAAGCCGTTTATGACAATGGTATTGGAACGGATTTCAGGTAGAACCTGGACAATCGAATAATGCCGAGCAGAGCCGTAAACTAATTTTTCGTAAATCTCATCGGAGATTACCGCGAGGTTGTGTTTTAAACAAACTGCGCCGAGAGCCGCTAATTCGTCTCTGGAATAAACGGCACCGGTCGGATTATTCGGTGAATTAAGAATAAAAGCTTTCGGTTGCGAAAGGTTTTTAACGACTGATTCCAGCTGGTCAGCGGTAATTTTATAGTTAGTTGATTCGTCGGTGGCGATGAAAACCGGCTTGCCGTCCAGCATCTCGACTTGCGAAGGATAACTGACCCAATAGGGAGCAGGAATAATGATTTCATCGTCCGGGTCGCAAATAGCGGCGAGAATGGTGATTATGGCGGCTTTGCCTCCAGGTGTTGCGATGATCTCGTCGGGAGCATAATCCAGATCGTTGTCGCGTTTGAGTTTATCACAAATTGCTTTCCGCAATTCAGGAATACCTGCCGAGACGGTATAATGAGTGAAATTGTCATCCAGCGCCTGACGGGCGGCTTGTTTGATATTTTCCGGAGTATTAAAATCCGGTTCGCCGACCCCAAAGTTGATTATGGAAATGCCTTCAGCCGCCATTTTTGCAGCCAAAGCTGAAACGGACATAGTTGGCGAAGGCTTTAGTGCCTGGGCCCGTTTTGAAATAGGAATAGTCATAGAAACTCCTCTTATTTTATTTTAAAATTTCCTGGCCAGTAAAATTACGATAGAGATTCCACTGGTCGAGAATCTCATTATATTTGTGAGTATTTGTCGTTAGTATTTCGGCTGTAATTGCACCCAGTCCGGGACCAATCATAAAACCCTGTCCGCACATTCCAATCGCCAGAAATAAATTACCGAACTCGCGGGTAAATCCGACAATCGGGGAACCATCCGGAGTGGCCGGATAAAGTCCCCGCCAGGTGCGACGTACACGCAGGTGCCTCAGACGAGGATAAATACCGAGCATCCTTTTGGTAACTAAAGGTAGGAAGTTCGAAGTGTTATCGCAATCAGTTCCGGCGATTTTAGGCTCCGGCGTAATGCAAAAGACTACCTGTCCTTCGCTGTTCTGATAAAAATAATAGTTGCTTGATTCGCTGTCCGGTCGGACATCTACCACCATCGGTGCGAAAAAGCGACCTACCGGCTCGGTGATACCGCCTTCGTGACTTTCGGGAAAAACCGGCAAATCAAGTCCCAGTAATTCGCCAATATGGCGAGCGTCGGCTCCGGCGGCGTTGATTACCCAATGACAGGAATAAGTGGATTTAGTAGTAATAACGTTTGCAATTTTATTATGATTCCACTGAAAACCGGTAACCGGTTCCAGAAACCGGAATTCAACACCCTGGCGCCGTGCTAATTGATAATAAGCAACGGCAACTTTTAACGGCGAGGCTGAGCCGTCTTCGGATGAATAGGAACCGCCGCGTAAATTTTCGGAATTGATTCCGGGCACGAGTTTCTCGATTTTATCGGGATTGATCCAGTCAACTTTAAGCCCCATTGATTTTTGGAATTGAATCAGATTTTTGAATTCGGCTTCGTTTTTTTCATCATAAATCGGGTACAAATAGCCACCATTAATCCAATCAACCTCGGTGGCGAATTCGGTTTTGAATTGGCTGATAATTTCGATAGTACGCTGACAAACTCTGGCTTTGGTGGAATCAGAATGAGTAGCGCGGATGCCGCCGATTGCGGCCCGATTCTGACCGCGTCCGACGGAAGCTAATTGTTCCAGCACAATTACGCGCAGACCGCGTTGCGCCAGATAATAACTAAGTGGCGTACCAATACTTCCCGCTCCGATTATTACGACATCATATTTTTCCATTCAGGTTTCGCTTTCTTCGTTCACTATGGCATACATTGGAATTTCAACGCTGAGTGGTCGTTTGGTGCCGGGCGTGACGGTGTGAAAATCAATGCCGGCTTCCTCGAAAATGCGCGATAGAAGCGCTGAGCAATTCTTACCGCCGCACGCGCCCATACCGACTCGGATTGATTTCAATTGATTAATGTCGTGAACATTATGTTCGCGGATAAAGTCGCGGATTTCTTTGACGGTGACGAGTTCGCAATGGCAAACAATTCCATCGTCGGGTAAATATGCAAATTGCGCCTCAGGCAAAGCCGTAATTTCCGATTCCGATTGCACTCTGATTCCGGCTACCAACGGCGCATTTTTCAAAGTGGTTTTAACGTGGATCAGATAAGTCTTATGTTTTTTTAAATAGCGAATTTTCAAAATCTCACCGCTTTCCAGAAATTCTCCCGAAACTCCGGTTAATGCCAGCTGTTCGCCGACTTGGAAAGCTGGTAAAAATTCGTGCGGTAAAACAACTTCGCCAAATTGCTCGTCAATTTTACGAGCCAAGGTAATCGCCAATCCGGGACAGATTAAAACACACTGCATACATCCGGTACAACCACCTTGATAAAAAGGTAAATCCATTAAATCATCGCGATCGCCGCGGAGTTGAATAGCATTCACCGGGCAAACGGAAGTACAAGGATTACAAGGAATTTCTTCGGTACAACGAATAATCGGTTGAAATTTTTCGTCCAGTGTGACCGGAGTCGGCGAGTAAATTCGTCCCGGCTTGCTTTTCAGAATTTCAGCCTTCTGGATAAAAGTCGAATCTATTTCTATTTGTTTGCCAAGCTGATTCGCCAGACGACGCGCCGCAATTCGACCACCAAACATAGCCGATGAAGCTTCGGCGATTTCGTCGGCATCACCGGCTTTAACAACCGGAAAACCAAATTGGTTAGCCATCTCGAAAAATTCGTCAATCGGAGTTAAACCGACCGCGATTAGTAAAGTATCAACCGCGAAAGTTCGAGCCGTTTCCAATAAAGGTTGAAAATTATCGTCAACCGCCGCAATAGTTACTCTCTCGACTTTGCCGTTGCCTTCAGCGGCGATGATTGTGTGCTTCAGGTAGATCGGCACGCCCATCCGTTTGATTTTGTCGGCGTGAACCTTGTAGCCGGAGACTTTATCAAGGATGTCACAAATGCCGACAACCGTGATCCCGGCTTGCAAAGCATGATAAGCCGCAATCAGACCAACATTGCCACTGCCAACGATGAAAATGCGGTGAGCAGCTTTGACCAAATCACGGTTGACCAACGTCTGAAATGCGCCAGCGCCGTAAACTCCCGGCAGGTGATTGCCGTTGAAAATCAGTGACTTTTCACGAGCGCCGGGCGAAATTATCAAGCCGCGAAAGGCAACAATCGCATAGTTTTGGTTTTTGATGAAAAGCCCGGCTTTTTTATCTTTGTAAATCGCGGCTACGGCAGTATCAGTAAATATCTTAATATTGGCGTAATTACTTAATTCTTTTTCAAGTAGAGCGGCAATTTCAATGCCTCGCTTGCCGGCATAACAGTCTTCAATCGAGCCGAAAAATTTATGTGTCTGAAGTAAAAGTTTGCCGCCTAATTTTTCCTTGTCGTCAACGATGATTACGTTATAATTCAGCTGGGCGAGTTCGAGTGCGGCTGTCAATCCGGAAGGACCACCACCGACTACCAATACGTCGCAGGTCATTTCGATTTTTTTATGGCGGCCAAGTGGGCGATTATCGGCTGGAATTTCCGGAATACGACGCAGGGTTTTTATCTGCATACCACCTCTTAACGGCGTTACGCAGGATTTTTGCGCCAAACCATCAATAATTAAAGTGCAATGCGAGCATTGGCCGTTGGCGCAGAAGAGTCCCTGCGGCGTGTCACCTTTGCGGTGAATGGCAAATTCCCGATAGCCCTGCGCCATCAGCGCCGAAGAAACCGGTTCGCCTTCAAAGCCTTCCAGAATAGTATCATTGAAAGTAAATTTTACTAATTTCCGAGCGGGTGGAATCGTCAAAATCGGATGCTGAACTATTCGCTCCATTTTTGCCTTTGTATTTAACTGAATTTTCAATCATAATATAATTGGTCAAATTTAGATAAACCGCGATTTAATGAAAATATTTTAGTGAGGAAAAGTTTTTGATAGTAATCCACGAATGTCCCGCCTCGCGGGACTCTCTCACCAGAGACTCCTCCGGAGCTTGCGGAGAATTCGTGGGCTAATTGTTTTTCTTTTTTTCTATTTTTTTAATCTTAGCTTTACTCGAGGCGTCACTCTTCGATGGACTCAGAGTGACATTCCCTGTACTGGCTAAACCAATTTCCGACCCGCAGGCGGGGCTAAATTGGTTTCGGCGTCTTGTTGATAAAACCAATTTGGCTCCACTTCGTTTCGCTGAAAATTGGTTTTGGTACATCCACTCTTCGATGGACTCAGAGTTACATTGTAAGTTTTCCTGTCATCCTGAGTTTATCGAAGGATGAGGTTATCGGAAAACCACTGGTCGAGTTACCAACTCGACCTACATTTTCTCTTTTCTTGACCTCGACCTCGACCTTGATCTTATTATGATTGTTTATGCCAATGTTTTATTAAAACTTCGTGTCTTTGAGTCTTAGTGGTTAAAGTTTTCCGAAAGCGCTGAAAATTCCATTTTTACCGCTGTGACTTCGCTCCCCAGCCGGAGATGTTCTATATGCCGTAACTAAGGTTTGGGTCTTGCGGGGCTCAATTGGTTTCAGCGTCTTGTTGATAAAACCAATTTGGCTCCACTTCGTTCCGCTGAAAATTGGTTTTGGTATATCCGTCGGGCAGGTTGAAACGGTTTGCCATTACGTTTTTTTAACCAAAACCCACGAATACTCCGTAGGAGTCCCGCGGCGGCGGGAAATTCGTGGGCTATTCTGAACCTGTTACCTGTTACTTGTAACCCGAAACCAATGACCGCCTCAGTCAATTTTTATTTACACATTATCAAGAAAAAAAATTCTGGACAGATAAGTTTCTTTGTTCTAATTTTCAGCTGGATTTGAATCTTATAGGGAATTGAAAGAATGATTAAAAATATCTTCAGAATAATCGGCTCGCTGTGTCTGGTAATCTGGATGGATTGTATCGGAAGTGACTATCAGGTATTGATCGAAAAAGGCGAGTTTAAAAAAGCCGAAGAAACTATTCGCCAGGGATTGTTCAATAATCCGTCTCTCAGTGCTGGTGAAAAACGCGCGCTGGAATTTGAATTGGAAAGAATGAGACGCATTCGCCTGGATTTTAGTAAAAGTCAGGCAGAAGTTATCGAATACATCGAGCAATACCTTCCTGATGTGAAGCCCGCCGATTTGGTTCGTTGGGAGTCGGAAAAGTCGCTGGAATATATCTTGATTGATGGCGAAAAAATGTATTTCAAGGATGCCGCGCCGAATCTTTTCCGACTAGACAAAACTCTCAAAGCCGTTAAGCAAAAAGTTGATTCTCAGAAGCCGACAAATTCCAAAGGCGAACCGGCATTCGATCTGGATTCACATTGCCGTAAAATCGTAAAAGCCGTCCAAAGGACACAAAAATCTACCGTTTTGCCGGTTAGAATGAAAATTAAACAAAGCCTGGTCGTTCACCCGAATGTTGTCCCGGAAGGGAAAATCATCCGTTGCTGGATTCCATTTCCGCGCGCAATATCCGATCGCCAGGTTAATATTCAACTGGTGAAAACTGATCCGCCGCTTTTTATTCTGGCGAATACCGAACAGACCCTTCAACGGACGATTTACTTCGAGAAACCGGCTATCAAAGATTCAACAACCCGTTTTTCGGTCGAGTACACTTACGAAATTTATGGTTCTTATACTCCAATAAAAGCCGAGAAAGTGACCCCGGTAGAACCAACACCCGAACTGAAGCCATTCATAAGTGAGGAGCCGCCGCATATCGTATTTACGGATGAAATACGGCAACTTTCCCGACAAATCGTTGGTTCGGAAACCAATCCTTACCGCATTGCTCAGAAATTATTCGAGTGGATTGATGTCAATATAGTTTGGGCTTCGGCGCGGGAATACTCGACGATTTATAATATTCCTCAATATGTTATCAATAATCGTCATGGCGATTGTGGTATGATGACATTGACTTTCATTACACTTTGTCGTCTGAACGGAATTCCGGCGCGCTGGCAATCGGGCTGGGAATTCAAGCCTCCTCAGGATAGTATGCACGATTGGGGCGAAATTTACTTTGCGCCTTACGGTTGGGTGCCGGTGGATGTGACCTATGGTCGGCGTGCCACGGCGGATGAATCTTTCCGCTGGTTTTATCTGAGCGGAATGGACAGCTACCGTCTGATTTTTAATGACGGTATGGCGGCTGATTTCTTTCCGCTGAAAATTTATCCGCGCAGTGAAATCATTGACTCTCAGCGAGGAGAAGTCGAATGGGAGGGTGGCAATTTATACTTCGATCAGTGGAATTGGGAACATGATTGGGAGATTATTTCTGAACCGTAAATTTTCAAATAGAGGCCGGCGATGAACATTAATACTAAAAAAATTCTAATCGGGCTGGGAATCGCATTAATAATAACATTATTATGCGGTTTGCTTTACCAAATCGGTTTGATTCAGCGCTGGGAAAATCAGGTTAATGATATTTTGTATCGCGATTTTCAGATAGAGCAGCATCCGTCGGAAGCGGTCATCATCGCTATTGATCAAAATAGCCTCGATTATTTTCAGAAAAATTTTCAAGTTCTCTGGCCCTGGCCGCGCGATATTTATGCTATGGCGACTAATTATTTGAATTCCTGTGGCGCAAAAGTCATTCTCTATGATATTATTTTTTCTACGCCCGATATTGACCGGCTAAATGTTCAAGCCGAATATGCCGATTCAGTTTTTGCGCGCGAAATGCGGACTGGCGGCAATGTCGTTCTGGCAATGCAGATGGAAGATTCGACGCATCTGGACGCTGAGCGACTGCTGACCCAATTTAACCGTCGGATCGTTTACAATGTCCCCCAGCGAATCGTTCACAAATATCCGAATGTTACGGCTCCGATTGACCGGTTTCAAAAGGCGATGGCGTATCCCGGTGCGGTCAACTTTTTCACCGATAACGATGGAGTTTGTCGTCAGGTGCCGCTTCTCTTTGCCAAAGATGACCGAATTGTGCCTTATATGGCGCTCGCGGCGGTTTTGGTTTACGATGACATTTCCACTGTTGATTATGATTCAACGAAGCATACTCTCGTCGCCGACAAGCGTCATATTCCAATTAAAAGCGATGGCTTTTACGATATTTACTGGTATGGACCGGGTGGAGCAGGAAATACTTTTCAATACGTGTCATTTGCCCAAATATTGAATTCCTATTTGCAGATGCAAAATGGTCAAAAGCCAGACGTTGATCCGGTGATTTTTAAGGATAAAGCTGTTTTCATTGGCGCCACTGCCGCAGGTTTACTCGATTTGAAAACCACGCCCTATTCTTCCATCGAGCCGTATCCGGGCGTCGAGATTTATGCTACTATTTTCTCGAATATTATCCGCGGCGATTATATTTCTGATTTTCCGTTTTTTGCCTGGTTGGGAATCTCTATAGTTCTTATCTGGCTACTGGCGTTTCTCTGGCAAAAATTGAAAATCTGGCAGTCAGTCGCGATTTCGTTGATAATTTTATTCATTCCGCTAATGTCGAGTGTGGTGATTTTTCAACGTTTGAAAATGTTTGTACCGGTCGTGGCGACCGAAATCGCTTTTGTCTTGAGTATTACGGTGGTTCTTTTAGTGAATTATCTGACTGAGGGGCGCGAAAAGAAAATGATTAAAAAAGTTTTCAATCGTTATTTGCATCCCACTGTGGTTGAGGTATTGACTAAGAATCCGAAACATCTTGAGATGGGCGGCCAGGAAATCGTCGCTACGGTAATGTTTTCCGATTTGCAGAATTTTACCGGAATTGCGGAAACATTCACTCCGTCTGAAATTGTTGGTTTTTTGAATCAATATTTTACCAGAGTCGAACAAATAATTTTCGAGAACAACGGAATGCTCGACAAATATACCGGTGACGGAATAATGGCAATTTTCGGTGCGCCGATTCCAACTAACGAACACGCCCGGATGGCTTGTAACGCGGCTCTGGGTTTTAAAAAACTGGCAAATTTTACCATTGAAGTCAAGAACCGAGCTGTTCCCTTGATAACGCGATTGGGGATTAATAGCGGCAATTTTGTCGTCGGTAATATCGGTTCAGCCAATCGGATGGATTACACGGCGATCGGCGATACGGTTAATCTCGCGGCACGTCTGGAAGGCGTCAATAAAATCTACGGCACTCAAAATATTATTTCCGAGACGACCTATGCTCTGGTGAAAGAAAATTTTATCTGCCGCGAACTCGATTTAATCCGGGTAAAAGGTCGCCAAGAGCCGCTGGCGATTTATAACGTCATCTGCATCAAAGACGATTTAAATTCCGAACTGAGAAAGATGCTTGAATTGTATAATGAAGCCTTAAGACTTTATCGGAAATGCGCCTTCCAGACTGCCGAAGCGGCATTTTTGGAATTGAATCGGCAATTTCCAGACGATTCGGTATCTCAGGTTTTTGCCAAACGCTGCATTCAATTAATTAACGAACCGCATTTGATTGATGCCGATGGCGTTTTTAATATCACTGTTAAATAAAATAGGCTAAATTATTGATTGAAATGAGGCAAATTTCAAAAAGAATAATTAGAACGAGAGGGGTAATATGAAACGTTCTGTTTTTTTAATTTCAATGGTATGCGTGTTGATTATCACCATCTATGGTGAAGAGTCCGTAGTAATTAAACGTGAGAATACTCATTTCAGACAAGGACCGGGTTCCTATTATCCGTTGATTGGGATGTTGCCAAAAGGCGTTAGAGTTGCTGTAATGGAAACTCAATCGGGCTGGATGAAAGTTCAATGTGCTGACCAAATCGGCTGGATTTCCGAGAATGCGATTATTGCGAGCGCTGAACCGACCGGCACAATTTTAACTGGTTCAATTAGCGGTAGTGGTTCGATGATAATTTCAAAAGCTTCCGCCAGCGGCGCGGTCAAAGGTTTTGCCCAAAAATTTGTCAATTATCACGACGGCGATCCGGCTTTTATCGAGCAGTACGATGTCGCAATTTTTACTCCAGCTGAATTTCAGCGTTTTAAACAGGAGACATTTCGTGGTCGCGACCCGGAGAAAATTCGCAAACGCTATAAGAGAATCAAAGCGGAAAACACCGATCATTCAATTTCATTGCAAGCGGAAAAAATCGGACTGGCCGCCGCTTCCAAAATTGCGGCTAGCGGATTGGTTATGAACCAGTCGCAACTGAAATACATCAATCTGGTGGGCAATATCGTTCTGGAAAATACCGATATGTACGATTATCCCTTTAAATTTTATATTCTAAAGGACAGCCGTCCATCGGCTTATGCTATTCCCAACGGTATGATTTTCGTTACTTCCGGTTTACTCGAAATGTTACGGGATGAAGCCGAGCTGGCAGCCATTCTGGCTCACGAAATTAGTCACGTTGTTCAGAAACACGGTGTTCAGGAAATTGCTAAACGCAAAACGATGATCGCCGCCGATGAAAAATTTAACGAATTGGACGAGGAGATTGTCACCGAAGACGCCACCGCCGATGAACTCGATCTAATCGCCCTAAATTGCTATGAAACGGCAACTAAACGCCGTCAAATCGAATACGAAATCGAAGCCGACCAGCTCGGCGTGATTTACGCCTATCGCTCCGGTTATGATCCGGCGGCACTGGGACGGGTGCTGACGCGCATCAAAGCCAACACTTCACCAGATTTCTGGAATCCGGAATCTAACTGGAGCTACGACGCTGTCTTCGATCGGGTTGAGCGCATCAATAACTTTATCAACAAGAATCTAACTAAAAATCCGGAGTGGAACGTTACCAATCCTAGCCGTTTTCGGAGCGTGTTTAAATAAGTGAATAGCCAAACCAATTTCCGCCGCGCTGCTGGTGGGGTTAAATTGGTTTCGGTGCATTAAGAATATTTTTAGACAAGATTAACTCCGAAGGCTCCGGAGGAGTCTCAGAAGAGAGAGTCCTGCTCGGCGGGATAAGGTTTTTGACCTTTTTTATCATACCGCATAGCGGTTACAGAATCACAAATGATTCATACCAAAATAAATACATATGGTTAGAAATATGTTAAACCTTTCCGAGGTAAAAAGATTTTTAGGGTGATTGTTTCTACAAAACTTAAAGCCCTCCGGGCTAGTTTGGATTCTATGGTTGTTAGATTGACACACAAGGAAGCGGTCTAAGTATTGAAAAAATGAAACCGCAAATAAGTTATTCCTCGGAGGGGATAAAAGGAGGCTGTTATAAAAAAGCCTTGAACCTTGCGGGCGGCATTGTATATTTAACCAACGATATGAAAACAGATCGAATATGAAAAGATTAAGCAAACTCAGCCCTTTAATTTTTATTCTAATCTGGAATTGCACAATCAAAGCGCAATTCAAATTCGAGAGAGAAATTGTCCCGCAAGCAGTCAGAGAGGGAGTTCAGTTCAATGCGATCGGCGTCAATGAATTTGGTGATATTTATCTACTGGAAAGCAAATTCAGTGAAGTTTATCGTCTCGACCAAAATGGCAATATTCTGAACCGCAACGGTGGTTTCGGCTGGGGATTGGGACAATTCGATTGCCCGCGCGATTTATGTGTTTCTGGATTGGATATAATCGTTGCCGACCAGAATAATCACCGCCTGGTGCGATATGATCGGCAATTGAATTACATTGCGACTCAGGATTTACGCAGTGATTCGCGCCGTTTAATTTATCCTTTATCTTTGACGGCCTTGCAAATTAATGAACTCTTCATTTTATCCGGGGAAACGGCTGAGATTTTGCGTCTTTATGTCGAAAATAATGAACAAACCTGGTTCGGTGGAATCGAATACGGGGCCTACGCACTCGTCCATCCAGTAAGTCTGCGGATGAATCGCAAAGGTATTTTAACGGTGCTCCAAGAAAACGGCAGTCTGGTGCAATTCGACCGTTTTGGGACACCGCTTGGACTAATTCCATTCCGTGATTCGGAAATGAACAAGTGCCAAGCTTATGGGTTGACGGCTGTCAATAACGACTGGCTGATTCTGATTGACAAAATCCCATTTCTGCATATGTTTTATACGAAATCGAAAAATTGGGTTGAACCGACTTTAGCCGATTTTGATCGTCACGAGCCTTTCGTAGCCGCAACTTTTTCGAATAATCGGCTTTATTTGCTGACCAGTAATGGTACAATTTTGGTTTTTTCGATTGCAACTTCTCAGTCGAAACCTTAGTGACTATCTGGTGGTTAAAATATAACTTTTGAATCACGCCGGTTCATTATATCGAAAAGGATGTAGACGATGGACGATAATCTCTCGCCTGGCAGGAATTTTATTGATCGTTACGGGATTTCTTAATGCTCAACAATGGCAGGTGGATGCTTTAAAAATTGCTCCCGGCGATTCGGTTGTCTATTTATCTCGTAGATTTATCCTACCTGAAACAATTGAATTGAGCATTGCCGACTCAATCAGTCTCGATCCTTTGACCGGCGCTATTACTTTACATTCCGTAAGAACCGATTCATCGGTTTTGGTCGCCAAATATCAATATTTGCCGCTCGATTTACCGCTCAATAAAATAGTTAACCGGCCGCCGCGCATTTATACGGGTAATGAAACTACCGAACCCAATTTGGCTGATTCTCCAACACGGCCACCGGCGCAGTATTCTACCGAGACCACCGATTTCCTGAAGTCCGGTACGCTTTATCGCGGTGTAACACTGGGCAGTCAAAGTGGAATGTCGCTGCAGTCCGGCCTGAACCTGGAGTTGCAAGGGAAAATTGCGGAAGATATTTCGATCGTCGGCACAATTACTGACCAGAATATTCCTATTGAACCGGAAGGCAATACCCAAACTCTGGATGAAATTGACAAGGTGTTCATTACCGTCGCCTTGCCGCACGAACGCCTAACTTTCGGCGATTATGAAATGGCATACAGCTCCGGCAGTTTGGGGAATTACAATCGCAAATTACAGGGCGTTTATCTGGAAAGCGATCGGCCGCCTATGCGGAATGTTATGAGCGGAGCAGTTACCAAAGGTCAATATTATCATAATTATTTTCTCGGTGAGGAAAGCAATCAAGGCCCATATCAATTGACCGGTAGAAATGGCGAAACCGATATAATCGTTCTAGCCGGTACGGAGAAGGTCTGGCTCGACGGTCGTCTTTTGACTCGCGGCGAAAGTAATGATTATATCATTGATTATTCGACCGCCGAAATAACTTTTATGACTCGTCAAATTATTACGGCGGAATCGCGCATTAGCGTTGATTTTCAATATTCCGATTTGATTTACCAGAAAAATATTTATATGGCAGGCAATACTACAAACTTATTTGATAAAAAATTAAATATTTCCGCCGCCGCGATCACCGAAAAAGATGACCGCGAAAATCCCATCGAACTGGTTATTAGCGATGCTGATAGAAAATTGCTAAAATCGCTCGGGGACAACGCTCAAAGTGCTTATATAAGCACGATTACGAGCGATACGAACGGTTCTTATATTTTAGTGGATTCAATCTTGATTTATGCCGGTTCCGGTCTGGGAACTCATACGGCGACATTTTATAACGTAGGAACGACCGGCAGTTATAAAAAGGTTTACCGCGGCGATGTGACTTATTTTGAATGGGTTGATAAAAATAATCCCTTGACGGCGGCTTCCGATATTGCCGCGGCGCTTTATTTGCCGGTCAAACCGTTGAAATTGCCGACCAGTCGGACGCTCTATCATCTGGGCAGTGAATGGCAACCGCATCAAAACTTTGCAATCAAGGCTGAAGTAGCACGTTCCGACTTCGATAAAAATCTATTCTCGCCACTGGATGATGAGGACAATGCCGGTTTAGCGGTTGATCTTACGTCAAATCTAATCATTCCACTCTCGGAATCCAGCCGAATTGCTCTTACTGGTCATTATAAACAGGAAAATTGGAATTTCGAGCCAATTGATCGCCATCAAATAGTCGAATATCGAAGGAAATGGGACTTGCCTTCCGACTCGACCAACGGCGAGCAATATTACGAAGGGCAAATTCAATATGCTTTGAAAAATAATCTGGTGGTCAAAACGGAAGGCGGTAAATATTCGCGCGGTGATTTTAATTCTAATCGGTTGGCGGCCAGTGCTGGTCTGAGCTACAAAATGCTGGAAACGGCCCAAATCAGCGAAGAATTCATTCAGCGCCCTCAAACGGGTACAAATGATATTAACTGGACGCGTCGCGGACTCAGATTAACGACCCATTTAGGGCAAGTTAAACCATTTGCCACTCTGAATTATGAATTGCGAGAAGGAGATACCATTAGAACGGAAAATTTCCGCTTTCTGGAACAAATCTATGGAATCGGCTCGGCGAGTGCCGGACATCTAACCTGGCAAGTTCAGACGACTCTCCGCCGCGATGACCTTCAGGATTCAGAGACCTGGATAAAAGGGACAAACGCTCATAATATTGGCCTGAACGGTCAGTTAATAAACTGGCATTCCTTTTCATCGCAATGGAATTATATCTACCGTATAAAGAAATTCTATAATCAGAATAACTCAGATATTGTGGTTCATCTCCTCGATTTTTCCCTGAAGCAAGAGCCGCGCAAATTACCCTATCGCTGGGAAACTACTTTGAAAATCGAGAACGAACAAACTGTTAAAAAGGAGTGGCGCTACTATTATGTCGGCGATGGAATGGGTGATTACATTTATGATTCAACTTATGCCGATTACGTTCCCGATGCGCAAGGCGATTATATTTTACGGATTTTACCGTCTTCGATCAAAGAACCGATCACCAGTATCGAGGACGGATTGCGTTTTCAATTTGATGGTACCAATGTTAAGATTCCGGTTTTTGGTGATTTGCTGAAACGTATTTCCACCTTAACGGACGTCCGTCTCCGGCAGGAAATCCACGATCCTCAGGGAATAACAAAATATCTTGCCACAGATGTTAATCAGGTCGATACCAGCTGGGCAAATTATTCCCGCATAATTCTACAAGATGTTAACTTGCGTTCGCGGGAAAGAAAAAGCGATCTGCGTCTTCGGTTTTATTCCTCCGATCTAGTAACTCAGGCTGATGTTCGTGGCTTAGAAAAAACGTTCACCGACGAATGGTCTCTACGTTATCGCAATCGTTTTTTGGGAAAGACCACACTCGAGTCCGAATCGGCATTAAAAAATTATAGCCGTCAATCGGAGATAAATACTCTCAGGGAACGTGATATTTATACTATTAGAGAAAAGTTAACGATATCGACTTTTTTGGATCGGATTCATCTACTCAGCACAGAAGTAACGGTAAATAGCGATAAAGGGAAGGTAGGTGACCCGATTAAATCATTTCTAACCGGTGTAAGATTGAGCTATGAACGGAAAATTATCGGGAAAGGTCGCTGGAAATCATTTATTGAATTGGATAAAGTTTCGGTAACTCCCAGAGGGAAAACAATTCCGTACGAGATGAGCAATGGCAAAAAGGAGGGAGTAACCGGCGGCTGGGGGACAACCGTTGAATACCGGATTGGTTCAAATGTCAGTATTCGAGCTAATTACGAAGGTTGGAAAGAGCCTCAGCGAACCGTTTATCATTTAGGAAGTGGCGAAGTGAGGCTTTCATTTTAATGACAAACCAGCGGTATAGAAGAAGAGTTTTGCGAATCATCCGATGTTTGCTCATCGGGTTTGTCGGTTGGTTTCCGGCTTGGGGAATTGAGCAGGACACTTCCCGGGCTGAAGTAATTTTCGGAGAAATTACGGTTAAGACGCTCGATGAAACGCTGACCGATTTCACTGAAATTGCCAGGAATTATACTACTTATCCTGTTACGATTGATTCCTATGAGGAATTGACGAACAAAATGCTGGACGTCGTGCTAAAAGACGGCTACCTTTATCCGGTGTTGACTTTAAGTGCAGTTCATCCCGAAACTGAAGGAAATCTCACCAAACTGAACCCGGAATTTTGCTTGGATCGCGGCGAGCGGGTTGTTATTGATACCGTGATATATGAAGGTATCAAGCGCACCGCACCTGAATTATTGAAGCGCGAATCGGCGGCGATCCTTGGAAAATCTCCCGATTCCCAAAAAATCTCAGCTTTTGTGAATAATTTCAAGAGTTATTCATTTCTGACGGTGCAATCACAACCGGAAATAGTAAAAACTCGCGAAGGTCAATTTGGTCTGGTCGTCCAACTGGCTGAACATTCGACCAATATTTTCAGCGGAGTGGTCGGCTATATACCAGCCACCGCCACGACTGAAGGTTATTTTACCGGCGAGGTAAATCTTAATTTGAATAATATCAGCGGTCGCGGTCGTAATCTCAGCGTTTTTTGGGCCAAACCCAATCGCTATTCTCAACAAATTGACCTGAGATATTTCGAACCCTGGATTCGGCACACCAATTTTAATGCAGAAGGTCAATTCAGTCAGATATTGCGAGACACTCTGGTTGTTTTGCGTTCTTTTGAAGCCGGTATCGGACGCCGATTATTCCAGAACGGTTCAGGGGCTTTGAAATTCAATTATTCATCTACTATGCCCACTTCGGGTGGTCGCCAGTTACTTGGATTAAATGATCTCACAACTCGCGGTTTGGGGTTATCGGGCCGCTATGACGGTCGTGATTATCCGCCTAATCCACAAAAAGGATTAATGGTCGCGATTAATGCCTACTTCAGCCGCCGTATTGAACAAGATGCTAATCGCCTCTGGCAATATCAGACCGAAATAAATGGTGAGTTCGATGCCAAAATTCGTCCCCAATTAGTAGCCGCCTGCGGCTGGAATTTCAAAGGAAAATGGCTATCGGAAGGTGTACCGATTTATTCCGACTATTACTGGTTTGGCGGTGCCCGCAGTCTGCGTGGCTATGCTAATGAGCTGTTCGGTGGCTCGGAAATTGCCTGGCTCAACAATGAGATTCGCTGGCTTATCGGTAAAAACGGTCGGGCGCATATATTTTTCGATCAGGGATATTATCGTCGTTCGGTCGAAGGCGTAGATAAACGATATTATCTACATTCCTATGGCGTCGGCTTGCGACTGGATTCGCGGATGGGAATTATCGGACTCGATTATGGATTCGGAGAGGGCGATACTTTTACGACAGCCAAAATTCACATATTTTTGGAGACTAATTTTTAATGGGAAAACACAATAATAAAAATCCAAAACCTAAATCGGTAAAAGTTAGAACGGAGGCACAAATTGTCGAGCGGGTTATCCAATTTCTTCAACGAAATAAAGGTAATGTTTATAAACAGAAAAAAATCGCCAAAGAAATCGGCATCTCTTCCAATAAGTATGTTAGATTCAAACAAATTTTGAAAGAATTAGCGCTGGACGGGGAAATCGAAAATCCGCGAGCGGGATGGTACCGAATCCCCGATGAATCGCGGTTTATGGAAGGGATAATTTTGTTCTCCGGACGCGGTTTTGCTTTTGTAAATACGGATGCCGGAGAAGAAATATTCGTCGGTGCCAAGCAGACCGCTAACGCTTTACACCTTGATCGGGTGTTAATCGAAAAATTACGGCACAGTAATGGGATTCGACCGGAAGGTAGAGTGGTGAAAGTTTTGAAACGCGGTCAAAAATCAATTATTGGAACGATAAAACAGAAGAATAAGCGCTGGTTTGTCATTCCGGAACATCCCACAGCTGTTGAAGAAATCGAATTGGTTGGTTCGGAAAAAGGTCTGCAGGAAGGCCAATTAGTCGAAATTCAGGACATCGAATGGAGCAATACTCGCTTGCGACCGCGAGCTGCTTTAAAACAGATTCTTGGTTCTCCAGAAAATCCGCAAGATGATTTGATAATTGTTAAGAAAATGTATCGGCTGAGCGACCGGTTTCCGGCTAAAGTTTGGCAGGAAGCTGAACTTTTGGAAAATCAGAAAATCAAGCCAGACAATCGTCTGGATTTGCGTGATAAATTAATTTTTACTATTGACCCTCCCGATGCAAAGGACTTCGATGATGCTATTTCGCTGGAAAAGAGTCCGGAGGGTAATTGGCTCCTGGGAGTGCATATTGCGGATGTTAGTCATTATGTCACGCCGGGCAGTGCTCTCGATCGCGAGGCTCGGCGACGGGGTACCAGCGTTTACCTGGGTGAAAATGTTATTCCGATGTTGCCGCCGCCAATTTCGAATGAATTGTGCAGTTTGAAACCGGGTGAAGATCGGTTGGCATTTTCGGTTTTCTTGACTCTTAATGATGCAGGTGCGGTGTTGCGCTATTCATTCGCTCCGAGTATAATTCGCTCGTTTAAACGATTCAGCTACGAAGAAGTGCAGGAAATTCTGGATAACAAAAGTGGTGAGTATTTTGATATATTTACTAATATGCTACAAATCAGTCGCACTCTTTTTGATCGCAGACGGGCGGCTGGCAGTATAGACTTCGACATTCCGGAGCCGGTTTTTAAAATGGGACCGGCTGGAATTCCGATTGAAATTAGTCCTTCCGAAAGATTGGACAGTCACCGGATAATCGAGGAATTTATGTTAACGGCTAATCGGGCAGTCGCCGAATATATAACCATTCAGCGGCGTAATGAAAAACTGCCGTTTCTCTATCGAATTCATCCACAGCCGCCATTACAAAATATTACTGAACTGTATCAGATTTTGCGAGGCCTGGGAATCGATTTGCAACAGCCACCTAAGCTCAAACCTATTGATATTCAGAAAATTCTAAATGGATTGGCCGGAATGCCCTACAAAAATTTTATTGAACAAATTACTCTACGTTCGATGGCGAAGGCGGTCTATTCCCAGCAACCATTAAGTCACTTCGGTTTGGCGTTTTCTCATTATACTCACTTCACGGCACCTATTCGGCGTTATCCCGACTTGATGGTTCATCGTTTGCTGAAAAATTATTTAGCTGGTTATAATCCCACCGATTTAGCTTTTTACCGGCGTTCATTGCCGCACATTGCCAGTTCAGCCAGCCAGCGCGAAATCGAGGCAATGGAAGCCGAGCGGACTTACCAGAAAATAAAGCAAGTGCGTTTTATGGCGGACAAGATCGGCCAATGGTACAAAGGTGTCATCAGCGGCGTGCGTGAATTCGGATTTTTTGTCGAAATTTCCCAATTTCTGGTTGAAGGCTTGGTGCACGTTCGGACTCTGGCGGATGATTATTATATTTACGATTCGGAGAATTTTCTTTTACGTGGTAAAAATACCAGGCGCACTTTTCGGCTTGGCGACGAAGTAATGGTAATGGTAACGAACGTTTCCGTTAGAGAGCGACGGATAGATTTGGAATGGGGCGAATGAGTAAAAGTTTTATTGGCTTAATGCTGGTGAATGTTTAATTTTAAAAAGGGTATATGATGGAGAATAAGAATGAATAAAAAAATAGTACTATTAGGCTTGATTTTTTCAACGATATTGATGAATTGTAACCGACTGAAGAATTCCATTGGTGGGGTAGATGAAATATATATTTTTGCTACTGAGCAAACTCGGGAAGTACTGGGACAGGCAATTGATACCACTTTTTCCTATGGGATTCGGACGCCGGAATTTCAGCCCTATTTTTCCAAAAAATGGCTGCCAGTAGAAGATTTTCCGTCATACATTTATTTTAAAAATATCATTCTGGTAGCTGATTTGAGTCAGGAAAACCCGGCCGCTGAAATTGCTCGCGGCTTATTACCGAAACAGAGTTTAATCGCCGCGGAAAAGGATAGCATCCACCTGTTTGCTATTCCGGATAACTGGGCTCGCGATCAAATGTTTGTTTTAATTGCCGGCCGCGATTTGAAGCTGGTTGAGCGCGATATTTTAGCGCAGAAAGGCTGGCTTTATGGAAAGTTTGAAGAGAAATTCGAGAAAGGCCAGAGAGACTATATGTATGGTCGCTTAGAGCAAAAGAAGCTGACTAATTATTTTTGGCAAAAATATCGCTGGACGATGCGCATTCCGCACGACTATATTATTGTCAAGGAAATGCCGGAAAAGAATTTCGTTTGGCTCGGAAGAGGTATGCCATACCGCTGGATTTCCGTTACCTGGGGAGATGGTATTCAAACGGAATGGATGACGAATGTGGGACTGTATGAAAAACGGAATGAGATTGGCAAGTTATATGGCGGGATAATGACCGAGAAGCGCTTTCTCGGTTTTCAATTTTTCAAATTCGGTGATTACGATGCTCTGAAAATGTACGGACTCTGGTATCACACCGATGAGACTATGGGCGGTCCATTTGAAACTTATGCCTTTTATGACTGGCGCACTGACCGAACCTTCGTTATTGATATGCTAATGTATGGTCCTGGTGAAAAATTGTCAGTCCTATTTCGCGGACTCGAAATTATAGCCAAGACTTTTACCACCGATTATAAAGGATATTCCAAATAGTGCCGGAGCTAAACCGGCGGCTGGAATTTGGCAATTATAAGGTGGTCAATTAAATTACGGCGGAGCTAGTAGGTTTATGGAGAAAATAGCATTAATTGTCGGAAGCACTTCCGATTTAGAAACAGCCGAACAAGCCCGCAAGTATCTGGAATACTTTGAATTAGATTGCGAGATAAAGGTCCTTTCGGCTCATCGCCAGCATGATGAATTGGTTAATTATGTTAAACAGTTTGAAAAGGGAAATGGTCGCTTGATTATTGCCTGTGCTGGAATGGCGGCGCATTTGCCGGGTGTTATCGCGGCTTTGACTACTTTACCCGTAATTGGTGTCCCACTGGACGCTTCTTCTCTGAATGGGGTAGATGCGCTCTATTCCATCGTCCAAATGCCGAGTGGTATTCCGGTTGGGACGATGGCGATCGGCAAACCTGGAATAATTAATGCCGTTATTTATGCGGCTCGAATTCTGGCGCTCTCCAACGCCGAATTAAAAGCCAAACTGGTCGAATTTGCCGCAAAAGGCTTCAAACTTAATTAAAATGAAAATATTAATAACTGGCGCTAACGGAATGTTAGGTGAAAAATGCACTCGTTTGCTGGCCCAGAAACATAAAGTTTTGGCGACCGACCTCAATGATGAACTGATTTATCGGTTAGAGACTGACTACCGCAAAATGGATATCACTAAACCGGAAGAGATCGAAACTATCATTAATGAGTTTCGTCCTGATTGGGTCATCAATTGTGCGGCTTATACTAATGTGGATGGCGCTGAAACTGAACGTGAAACTGCCTGGCAGGTGAATGCAGCTGGGCCGCAGAACCTCGTAGCGGCTTTGCGAAAATTCAATACCCCAATTATTCAGATTTCAACCGATTATATTTTTGACGGGGTCAATGGACCGTACCGCGAAAATGATCCCGTCAAACCGATCAATTATTATGGCGAAACAAAATTAGCTGGCGAGCGGGCTGTTTTAGAATCAGGTTTACCGGCGACGGTTTTCCGGACGAATGTACTCTTTGGTGATGCGACTAATCAGGAAGCCAGCTTTGTTTACTGGGTGGTGAATAAACTTAGTCACCGCGAACCAATCAACGTAGTCAATGATCAGTTTGGCAATCCCACCTGGGCTGACGGACTGGCACAAGTAATTGAAATGGCGATTGAGCGAAGAATTCATGGGCTTTATAATTATGGCGGGGCCGATTATATCAACAGGCTGGAATTTGCCTTACAAATTGCAGCGGTTTTTGAGCTGGATCCGACTTTAATTCGGGCTGTTTCCACTCGCTCGCTGAATCAGAAAGCCGCTCGACCTTTTCGGGCGGGGTTAGTATGTGAAAAAATCCAATCCGAATTTGGCATTCATCTATATTCGATTAAAGAAGCTCTAACAAATATGAAGGAAAGACAACTTGAAATCGCTGGTAATCATTCCGACCTATAACGAAAAAGACAACATTCGCACTGTTATCGAACGCCTGCGAGCTTTACCGATCGAGGTTGATATTTTAATTATTGATGATAATAGTCCCGATGGGACTGCTGATATTGTTCGTGAATTACAATCTAGTGATTCTCATATTTATATGATCAATAGACCCAGTAAACTCGGTCTAGGGACGGCTTATATCGTTGGTTTCCGCTGGGCACTGGAGCGTGATTATGAATACATTTTGGAGATGGATGCCGACCTCTCGCATAATCCAGAGGATGTACCCCGACTAATTCGTGAATGTGAGAACGGTTATGATTTGGTAATCGGATCGCGTTACTGTAATGGGGTCAATGTTGTTAATTGGCCGATCAAGCGTTTGCTCCTGAGTTATGGTGCTAATAAATATACTCGTATGATTACCCGAATGCCGATTATGGATGCGACCGCTGGTTTTAAATGCTACCGGCGGGAAGTTTTAGCCGCTATTAATTTGGATCGAGTCAAATCCTCTGGCTATTCCTTTCAGATTGAAATGAATTTCCGCGCCTGGGATGCCGGTTTTAAAATCAAGGAAATTCCGATTATTTTTATCGAGCGTTCCGAAGGCTTATCGAAAATGTCAAAAAATATTGTTTGGGAAGCTGTTTTTATGGTCTGGAAACTGAAATTACGGCAGATTTTCAGAGCTCTATAAGCATGCAAATTTCGGTTATTATTGTCAGCTACAACGTTAAAGAATTTCTTCAACAGTGTATTTTATCTTTGAAGAATGCTCTTGAAGGCATATCGCATGAAATCATTGTAGTTGATAATGATTCGGTTGATGGCACAGTCAATGTCATCAAGAATAAATTTCCCGAAATTTTAGTAATCGAAAACCATTTCAACAGAGGATTTGCGGCGGCATGTAATCAAGGATTGGAGATTGCGCGGGGTGAATATATTTTATTATTAAATCCTGACACGATGCTTCAGGAAGATACAATCAAAGTGTTACTGGAATTCTTCGAGGCTCATCCTGAGGCTGGAGCCGCCGGATGTAAAATATTGAATGCGGACGGTTCACTCCAATTAGCTTGTCGGCGGTCTTTTCCAACTCCGAGTGTGGCTTTACCGAAGTTACTCGGTTTGTGTCGGTTATTTCCCAAAGTGAAGGCTTTTGCCCGTTATAATCTTACTTATCTTGATCCCGATCAAATGACCGAAGTTGACGCAGTCAGCGGTTCTTTTTTAATGATGAGGAGAGCCGTTTATGAACAGATTGGTGGACTGGACGAATCCTACTTCCTATATGGTGAGGATTTGGACTATTGTTATCGAATCAAGAAAAGTGGCTGGAAAATTTATTATGTGCCAGATACTAAAATTATTCATTACAAAGGTGAAAGCGCCAAACATGCTGCCTTCGATAATTTCATCGCATTTTACCGGGCGATGGCTATATTTGCAAGCAAGCATTTCGGCAAAAGTTCCTCGATAATTACCGATATTGTTTTTAAAGTCGGTATATTTTTCCGTGGAGTGGTATCCCTGGTAGGACGATTTCTCCGACGTCGAATCGTAATGATTGTGGATGGGATCGCCCTGGTAGCGGCTATTTTAGTAGCTCATCAATTACAGCCTAGACCCCTTCCTGACTATCCTTCGCTATTGTCAATGTTGGTTTTTTATTTGTTAGTATGGTTGGGGATTGGATATTCGATTGGTATATACGACCGCCGGGAATTATCCTATTCGCGAGCGGTGGTAGCCTCATTGCTTAGTTTCATTGCTTCTCTGATATTTAATCTGATTTTCAAAGATGTCATTTATTCGCCGAATATGCTGTTATTGAGTTTTGTCATTGTCACTCTCTTTTTACCGGGCTGGCGGGTGTTATTATTATTTTTACAACGACGACGGATAATTCAGCCTGCGTCTTCATTGTCGAAAGCTCTACTGTCCCGGCGAACTATTATCGTCGGAGCCGGTAAAGAAGGTGAGCGAATTGCCCGCAAACTAAAAACTCATATTGAACATGGCTTTGAAATTCTGGGTTTTGTTGATAAAGATTATATGAATGAGGAAATCGCTGGATTTCCTTTCCTGGGATTGGTAAGTGATTTACCGGAAATCATCCGGATTAATCACGCCACTGAAATTATCTTTACTACCGATCGCTTCAATAACGATGATATTCTGGGAATTGTAGATAGAATTAAAAAATATAGAACTAACATCAAAATCGTTCCCCGCCATCTGGATTATATTTTGGGGAAATCGAGTGTCGAAAATATCGAGGATATTCCTCTGGTGGATGTTGATTATAACTTATTTCGAGTCGGCAATCGGGTTTCCAAGCGGATTTTTGACATAGTAATTTCTGCGATTGGAATAATTTTGTTATCACCTTTTGTGATTCCAATAGCGTTACTGCTGGGTTATAGATTCCAGAAAGTAAATTTTAACGGTGCTGAACAGTGTCAAATTAGCGCTCTAACTTTGGTGAAAAGGAGTGGAAATCATATCAGTCCATTCATAAATCGTTTTCCTTTACTGTTTTCGGTTGTAAAAGGCGATATCAGTTTAGTGGGAAGTGAGTTAGTACCGTTAGAAAATGGCGAGCGGAATTTGCGTTTTAAACCGGGATTGACCAGTCTTTTCAGGGTAAGTAAAAATCATCGGACTGATGAGACTGATAAACAGAACTACGAACATTTTTATATGCAAAACCATTCTTTGTTTTTAGATGTTGAGATTATTTTGAAAACTGTTTTAAAAATTTGAAAGAATAATGGCTGAAATAATCCTTGATTTTGAAAAACCAATCATCGAGTTGGAGAAGAAAATAGAAGAGCTCCGAGCGCAAAGCGCTTCCAGCGGGGTGGACCTGAATCCGGAAATTGAAAAAGCCAAAGTCAAACTCAATCGTCTGATTCAAAAAACCTACTCCAATTTAACGCGCTGGCAAAGAGTTCAACTTGCTCGTCACCCCGATCGACCATATACTCTGGATTATGTTAAGCGGATTTGTTCCGAATTCATTGAAATTCACGGCGATAGGTATTACGCCGATGATAAAGCCGTAGTGGCTGGATTGGCGCAGATCGAAGATTATAAAGTCATTTTGATTGGTCAGCAAAAAGGACGAACCACCAAGGAAAATCTCTACCGAAATTTTGGTATGCCACATCCGGAAGGTTATCGTAAGGCTCGCCGGGCTATGCAACTGGCCGAAAAATTTAATCGTCCGGTTATTTCTTTTATTGACACACAAGGAGCGTTTCCAGGAATTGGTGCGGAAGAGCGCGGACAGGCGGAAGCAATTGCCCGCAACCTGTTTGAGATGGCTCGTTTGCGCACCCCGATAATTGTGGTAGTCATCGGTGAAGGTGCAAGCGGTGGTGCGCTCGGGATTGGCGTTGGCGACCGCATCCTTTTGCTCGAAAATACCTGGTATTCGGTAATTACTCCGGAAGGTTGTGCTTCGATTTTATATCGAGACAGTTCCAAAGCACCATTAGCCGCCGAAGCAATGAAAATAACCGCCCGTGACCTTGCCGAGTTTAAAATCGCCGACGAAATCATTCCGGAACCGATTGGCGGAGCCCATCGTAATCCCGATCAGATGGCGCAAACTTTGAAAGATGTCCTTCTCAGATATTTGGTTGAATTAACGCAGATTCCGATAGATGAACTAGTTGATCAGCGAATTGAAAAATATGCCCGCATGGGTTCGTGGAAAGTGGTTGAACCTAAGCCCAAAACAAAAACCAAATAAAAAAAGTTTGATAGGCTTTTGATATGTTAGAACACCGTTACCAGTTGCGAGTCCGCTACTCGAGTGTTGATCAATTAGGTGTGGTTTATTATTCCCGCTATCTGGAATATTTCGAAGCAGCGCGCGATGAGATAATGCGCTCGATTGGACTTCCTTATAGTCAATTTGAACGAGAAGGTTATGCTATGCCGGTGGTGGAGGTGCATTGCGTTTATCATCGAAGTGCGCATTTTGATGAATTGCTAACGATTATTTCCCGTATCTCCGAAATGCCGACAGCCCGGCTTAGAATTGATTATGAAATTCTACGCGAAAATGAATCTCAGCCCATTGTTACCGGCTATACCATTCATGCATTTGTTAATCAATCCGGAAAAGCAGTTCGTCCCCCACAATTTTTCACAAAATTATTAGAAGCACAATTGTTAAAATAGAGTTCCCTATTTTTCGTTAAAAATAAATTGAAAAGCATGTGTTAATGACTAAAGCTCTGCTAATCACCTTTGAGGGTATTGACGGTTCGGGTAAGACGACCCAGATTGAATATTTTATGCAAAAATGTAAGCAAGAAAACATTCCTGTAGTATTGTTTCGAGAACCGGGCGGTACTCCGATCGGCGAGAAAATCCGCGAAATTCTTTTAAGTAAATCCAACTCGGGAATGTTTGCCATCACTGAACTTTTACTTTACTCAGCCAGCCGACACCAACTTTGTCGCGAATTGATCCGTCCGGCTCTGGAATCTGGAAAAATCGTCATCTGTGATCGGTTCTACGATTCGACGACTGCCTATCAGGGATACGGTCGCGGAATAGACCTGGATTTTATTAATCTGTTAAATCGCATTGCCGCTGATAATTTGGTACCGGATTTGACTTTTATCTTCGATATTCCTATTACGGAGAGGTTCCGGCGCCTTGGTACGCGTGAACTTGATCGCCTCGAGACAGAAGAGCAGAATTTTCAGGAAAAAGTACGCCAGGGATTTCTGAAAATTGCCGCAAGCGAGCCTAACCGCGTTTGCCTGATTGATGGAACTAAAACTGAAGATTTAGTAGCTGATGAAGTGTGGCAAAATTTCAATAAACTTTTAAAAAGGGTTAAAATATGAAATTGTCATTTAACAAGGGCCTAAAAATCTGGATTACCGTGCTGGTTTCGGTAAGTGTCTTATTGGCTTTTACGGCGACGGACATTTATAAAACGATTGCGGATTCTTACAAACTTTATAATGCAGTTTTCAGGCAAATATTGCTGAATTATGCCGATCCGCTGGATGCCGCCGCTTTAACGGAAAGTAATATTCGGAATATGACTCGTGAACTCGATCCCTATACGGTTTATATGACTGAAGAGGAGAAAGAGCCACTTGAAATTTTAACAAAAGGAGAATATGGCGGAGTCGGTTTACGGATCAGTCTGCGCAATGACACGCTGACCGTTATTTCGCCGATTGAAGGCAGTCCCGCAAAAAAAGCTAACATTCTACCCGGCGATCAAATTTTAAAAGTTGACTCAGTCTGGACTACCGGTCTGGACCTTGACAAATCTACTCGTCTAATTCGCGGCAATGTCGGCACCAAAGTTGAGTTGCTAATCAGGCGTCCAGGTACTGATGAAGGAAAAGTATATATTTTAGAACGGGCGAAGATTCCGGTGTATGATGTTTATTACACCGATTATTTAGAAAAAGGCATTGGTTATGTTCGATTGGCTGAGTTTTCCAAGGGCTCAACGGCTGAGTTACGTCAGGCTATTAATGATTTGAAAAAGCGCGATCAGATTGAATCTCTTATCCTGGATCTGCGTGGTAACCCGGGTGGACTATTGGAGGAAGCGCTGGCTATAGCCGAATTGTTTACTCAGCCGGGTGATACTTTGTTATTTACTCGTGGCCAGAGCGAAAGCTCAAACCGAGTTTATGTTGCAAGTCGCCGACCTATTTTAGATGAATCCGTTAAAATAGCCGTTTTGATTGACGGCGGTAGTGCTTCCGCTAGTGAAATTGTTGCCGGTATTGTTCAGGATCTTGACCGCGGAATCGTCGTAGGGACGCCCAGCTTTGGTAAAGGATTAGTTCAGACAGTTTTTCGAGTTGATAAAGAGCATTCCATCAAACTAACCACGGCCAAGTATTATATTCCCAGCGGGCGATTGATCCAGAAGCCGAATTATATTAAAAATCCAAAGTTAATTGCCTCTGTTATTCCTCAGGATTCGATCTTCTATTCCCGCAATAAGCGCCAGCTAAAAAGCAAGGGCGGAATCACTCCGGATATTATTATTAAAAATAATGAGCAAAGTGATTTTGTAACCGAACTCTGGCGCCAAAATCAGTTTTATTCGTTTGCCATTAAATATAAAACCGAGCATAATGAATTACCGGAGGAAATTAACGATCGTATCATCACAGAATTCAAAAATTATATTGAGCATTCGGGATTTCAATTTATCGAAAAAACTGAAAAGAAAATTCGTGAGATAGATAAAATAATTGCCCATGATGAACGCTTAAAGAACGTCAAAATTGATTTGCAACCGGTCTATGAAGTGTTTGATTCGTTAAAAGAAGCTGAATTCGAAAATAATCGCCCAATGATCCAACGCGGGATTGAGAATCAGTTCGCAATGCTCAGAGAGGGAATTGCCGGACAGCTAAAAGCCGATTTGAAGTATGACAAAGTCGTTTCCGAGGCGATTGCGGCTGTTAAGGACGATGGAAAATATAGAGTGAAACTTGGCCTGGCTAAGTAAGGATGGATTTTTCATTTTGCGAATGCCAGTTCAGACGTTTGTTTTAGTGGCTTTCATTTTGAATATTGGCAAAATTAGTCGGGCGGATACTCCCAAAATCACCCGACAAATCGAAACAATCATTGTTGAAATTGGCAAGAAATATTGTCCGGACCAGCGAGTTGCTGTATGGGAAATTGGAATTGATTCTCAGGATAAAAATTACAGTTTAAACGGGGAAACCGACCATCCCGAAGCGGTTCTGGCTTTAATTACTCAAATAAAACAAACTTTGCCAGCTATTGGAATTCAGAATCAGATTAGAATCTTGCCGGATGAAACAGTGAACGGTAAAAATTTCGGCATCGTAATTAATTCGGTCGAGCCTTTGCGGAGTGGCCCGTCGGTATTTAACGATATGGTAACGCAAACTTTACGGGGATTAACGGTCGAGATATTGAAAAGTGCCGGAGGTTGTTTTTTAGTTAGAACCGATGATGGTTACTTAGGATGGATGGAGGATGACCGATTAGTTGTTGGCAGCGATTCGCTAAAGACTGCCTGGGAAAATTCATATAAAGTCGTCTACGACGATATCGAGGGCATTATCTACTCTAAGTCTGACGGAAAATCTATGCCCGTAGCTGATGTTGTCCTCGGGAACCGATTTAAAATGATCGGCAAGCAAGGGCAATGGACCTGCGTCGAAATTCCAGACGGTCGCCAAGGTTTCATTTCGTCCCAGCAGTTAGTCAGCGAATCGGAATATTTGGCGCGAACTCCGACGGAGGATAAAATTGTTGCGACTGCCAGGAATTTACTGGGGCGGCCATATCTTTGGGGCGCCAATTCACCGAAAGCTTTCGATTGTAGTGGGTTTACACAAGCAGTTTATCGTCGCAATGGTTATCTATTACTAAGGGACGCCAATATGCAGGTCAATCAGGGGGTTGCGGTTGACACAACCAATTTACCGGAAAATTTGAGGCCGGGCGATTTGTTGTTTTTCGGACCAAATCCGGAGCAGATTAATCACGTTGCCATTTATCTTGGGAATTATGAGTATATCCATTGTTCGGCATGGGTAAGGATTAATAGCCTCAAACCAGGCACAGCTAATTATGATGATTATTTGGTGAAAAATCTGCGTTATGTACGGCGAATCATTGGTAAATGAATTTGATCAAATATAAATTTTTATGGAATTTTTTCGTTTGCTATTATTAGAAGGATGGTTTATAAATATCGAAAATTTCCTGTTTAACAAAAAGGTGACGTTATGACAAATGAAATAGAATACTTCAAAGGGGAAAAAATGCTCAAGAGAGCCGATGAGTTAGATTTCTTTTGGGCTTATCACAAAGAAGAATTACCTAAAGATAAACAGTTGGTCCTTCTCGATAATGTTCAGTTTATCTATGAATTGGCATTAGCTCAACTTGAGCTGCAATCTCTTGGAGTCAATTTTAAGATAACTAATAGTCTGAGAGAATTCAAACTATTAGAAAGAAAAGATGAGGAAGAACTCAGAAGAAAACTGGCGTACTTTAAGTTCGTAAATGGGCATTCTACCGACTATTTCCAGATTATTCAAAAAAATAGAACCCGCTCCGTTAATCAGTACCTTACTCATTGGATTTACCCCTATAAAGGGAAATTCCATCCGCAAATGATTAGGGCGCTCCTTAATATCATTGGACTTAAGCAGGGCGATACTGTTCTTGACCCATTTATCGGGAGCGGTACTACCGCTGTCGAAGCACAACTTCTGGGAATAAATTGTATCGGGATAGACGTGTCTCCCCTTTGTATTCTTCAAAGTAAGGTAAAAACTGAATCAATAGATGTCATCTCACAGATTTTAGAATTGAAGGAAGAAATAATAAAAAGTATAAAACCTTCTTTATTCAATGTTGAGGGAAAAACTATTGATGATGTTATTAATATGGTACCTAATGAAAAAGTGCAAAATTTCTATAAAATGGCTAAACTTGTCGCCATAAGTGACAACGCCAGGCGAGGGAAGGAATTCTCTAAAGCTTTTTTAAAAAATATAGAAGTAATGATTTCTTCAGTCTCAGATTTTGTTGATATAGTAAAGGAACTTAATCTAAAGTTGGGTAAAATAGATATTAAAACCGGCGACTCAAGGACATTGCCTTTAAGTAATGAAACTATTGATGGAATAGTTACATCTCCTCCTTATTCAATTGCATTGGACTATGTTTTAAATGATGCTCATGCATTAAAAGAGCTGGGCTATAATCTTCCAGTAATCAGAGAGAAGTTTATTGGTGTTAGAGGCAAAGGGCAAATAAGGATTGATTTGTACAATAATGATATGAAGAAAAGTTTAGAAGAGATGTTTAGAGTTCTCAAACCTCAAAAGTACGCAGTCATAGTAATTGGAAATGCAACCTATATGGGGCAGGAAATAAAAACCGTTGAATTCACAATAGATTATGCAAAAAAGATTGGTTTTAAATTAGTCAAAAACATAGATAAGATAATTTTTGGGCTTTATAATGTTATGCAGAAAGAAAATATTTTAATTTTTCAGAAGGGGGGTGATATATGAAAGGCAATGAACAAGAAGAATATATAAAAGAATTGGAGGCAACCATCTCTCAATTTCTTAAGCCGCTTAAAAATATTCCTTTCAAGGTTGCTATAAAAGCAATGTCAGGTTGTGATGTAATCCCATTCAATAAAAATAATCCAAAGGATAGGCAATTATTAAAGGATTTGATTGAGGCTACGAGAATTGCGGTAAAAAATGCCAATGAAAGCGGGATATTTACGAGGAGAGAAAATGAAGTTGGAAATCATATCGAGCCTTTTATGATTGAAGCCTTAAACCAAATCGGACTTATTGCACATAGGCCGGAGACAAAAGAAGGAAAGAAAAAAGCTACCGGCTATCCGGATATTTTCCTAAAAGACAGAAACGGAAGGCCAAATTATATTGAGTGCAAAACTTATAACGAAAGAAATTATCAGACGACTCAGAGATCATTTTATTTCTCACCAGCAGAGAGGCCGACCGATTTTAAAATTATCTATGATGCACGACATTTGGTCGTCAGTTTTAGAATCGAGAGAGCTGAGCGGGAAGGCAAAACGGCATTCATTCCTGTATATTGGAAAATTTTTAGTATTGATCATTTAAAAGGGCAAATAAAACACGAGTTTAATTCATCTAATAAGCAGATGTATGAAGATGAAGCCTTGCTAGCAGAAGGTGGCATAGAATAACGATTGATAAAATCGCCTTCAAACTGAACTTTATAGTTATTTACTCATAAAAATTTTCTTCTGCCGAATTGTATTTTTGTTATATATTATTTCCGTGATTGGTGAACTTAAGTATAATTGTATTTAAAATTGCAATAAAAGCATTTTAAAACCATAAAAAATTGGAGAATATAGTCTGGACATCGGTCGAACACAATCCTTGATTACTGGACTTAGTGCTGTCATTTTACAAAATGACGGTGGAGTAATTCAGGTGAGCATAAAATTCAATTATGGTTAAATATTCAGAATATTTCTATGATACTTATAAATAAACCTTTAAATGGTATTTGATTTAGATTAAGCAAAAGTGCAAATTTTAACTTAAGTAAGGAATCTAAAATGAGAGTAATAATCCACAGTAACTACGAAAAATTAAGTGATTGGGTTGCCCGATATATTGCGGCTAAAATTATCAATGCTAATCGTACTAGCGATAAACCTTTTGTTCTCGGATTGCCCACCGGTTCTTCGCCCATCGGTACTTATCAGGCATTAGTAAAATTGCATAAAGAAGGAAAAGTATCCTTTAAAAATGTCATTACTTTTAATATGGACGAGTATGTGGGACTTTCCGAAGACGACCCGGAGAGTTATCACTACTTTATGCGGCATTATCTTTTCGATCATATTGATATTCCGCGGGAAAATATTAATATTCTGGATGGTAATGCCAAAGACCTTGAAAGGGAGTGTGAAGAATACGAAGCCAAAATCAAAAAAGTTGGCGGCATTGATTTTTTTCTGGGTGGAATTGGGGTGAACGGGCATATCGCTTTTAATGAACCGGGCTCCTCGATTTCTTCACGAACTCGGATAAAGACGCTGTCCTATGATACAATTGTTGCCAATTCGCGCTTTTTCGGCGGCGACCTTAACCGGGTGCCGAAGACAGCTTTAACAGTGGGCGTTGGGACGGTACTGGATGCCAGAGAAGTTATGGTAATCGCCTCCGGATATACAAAAGCCCGGGCTTTGCAGAAAGTCATTGAAGAGGGCGTCAATCATATGTGGACGGTTTCGATGTTACAATTGCATCCGCATGGTATCATTGTTTGTGATGATGAGGCAACCCTTGAATTGAAAGTCAGTACCGTAGAATATTTCAAAGATATTGAGGACGAGGCTATCAATAACCTGCCAGTTTAGTGAGGAAGTCGGACAATGGGGAATCGCCAATTAACTCAAGAAGAAATTAACCGCCTCGAAAAGCAGGGTTGTCGGGCAGAAGACTGGGGAAAAATTACCGTTAAGCCTGATTTTAATTCTGCCAACATCCGTAATGTTTCGTTCGCCGGAGAAGTGGCTATAGGAAATTGTCGCGGCGTTCAGGAAGTCAAGCCTGGTTGCTTTAAAAATAATGGACTTTATGACTGCTATGTCCGCAATTGTACGATCGCTGATAATGTCTATATCGCTAATGTAAATAATTTAATCAATTATACGATCGAGGAAGATGTTATAATTGAAAACGTTAGTGACTTGATTGTTACCGGCGAAACGTCTTTCGGTAATGGCACCGAGCTGGAAATTCTCAATGAAGGCGGCGGGCGCATTTTGCCCATTTATGATCGTTTGACGGCTCAAATTGCCTATATGATTGTGGTTTATAAGCACGATGCTAATCTGCAGGAAGCGCTGAAAAAATTGATAAGTGACTATGTTGCCGAACGCAAAGCGCGCTGTGGTATAATTTCTCGAGGAGTCAGAATTTACAATAGTAATATTATCCGCAATGTAAAAATCGGGAAGAAGGCTACTATTTCAGGAGCATTATTACTCGAAGATGGAACCATTGCCGGCTCTGAAGTGGATCCAGTTTATGTCGGAGAAGGTGTAATCGCTAAGCATTTTATCATCCAGACCGGTGCGCGGGTTGAAAGTTCAGCAATGCTTGACAAATGTTTTATTGGTCAAGGAACACGTCTGGGTAAGCAATTTTCAGCGGAAAATTCGGCTTTTTTCGCTAATTGTGAAGGCTTTCATGGAGAAGCCGTTAGTGTTTTTGCTGGACCATATACTGTGACTCATCATAAATCTAATTTTTTAATTGCCGGGATGTTTAGTTTTTTCAATGCTGGAAGTGGTACGAACCAGAGTAATCATATGTATAAGCTAGGACCGTTGCATCAGGGAGTTCTAGATCGCGGCTCAAAAACGGGATCAGACAGTTATTTAGTCTGGCCAGCTCGTATTGGCATATTTTCAGTCGTTATCGGAAAACATTTTACCCATTTGGATACTTCCGAACTACCTTTTTCATACCTTATTGAAAGTGAAGGTAAAAGTTTTCTGAAACCGGCGATGAATTTATTTACTTCCGGTACGCGGCGTGATATAATTAAGTGGCAAGCCCGTGATCGGCGTAAGGATAACGACCGGCTAGATCTAATCAATTTTGATTTTTTTAGTCCATATATTGTTGAAAAAGCTATGCGCGCTATCGAGGTACTCCGAGGTCTTGACGAATCCGCTCAGCCGGATCAGGAATTTATTAAATATCAAGGTGCGTATATTCGTAAGGCAGCTTTAAAAGTGGCTATCCAGAATTACGAGTTGGTTCCAAAAATCTTCTATGGTAATCTGATTCTGCGAAAAGTCGGTTCGGTAGATAATTTAGCCTGGGATAAAGTAAAAAATATTTTCGTTGGTGAATCGGATAATTCGGCTGAAAATTGGGAAGACCTTAGCGGTATGTTTGCCACCCGGGCCGAGATAGATCGAATTAGTTCAGACCTCCAGGAAAACCGCCTCAATTCGATCGCTGACCTGGAATGCGCTTTAAGAGAAATTCATCAAAAATATGAAGAAAAAGCCTGGCAATTTGGTCTTAATCTGCTTTTTAAACGTTTTGAGACCGATGCTTTAACTTCCGAACAAGTTTGTCTACTGCTAAACGAATGGCAAGAAAGTGTCGTTCATTTTAACGATCTGGTTCTCAAAGATGCCGAGAAGGAATTTGCTCAATGCAGTCGAATCGGATATGGAATTGATGGCGATACGACTGTGCGAGATCTGGACTTTACGGCCGTACGAGGTACTTTTGTGGACAATAAATTCGTTATCGAACTTAAAAATGAGTCCGAAAGAGCTATAAAGGAAGCTAAGCGTATTTGTGCGGCTCTCCGCAAATAAATTAGCATAAAAATTAATTTGTGGATTTTTTAACTATTCCTCGTTCATATACAAATAGCGATAATCTTTCGGCGGCACGAAAAGTTCTTTCGTGGCGCGTGGCGAAACCCAGCGTAAAAGATTAATAATACTACCCGCTTTATCATTTGTGCCGGAAGCACGGCCGCCTCCGAAAGGTTGCTGGCCGACGACTGCTCCGGTCGGTTTATCGTTAATATAGAAATTACCGGCAGCGTGGAGTAAGATTTTGTCGGCGAGTATGATCGCTTGCCGGTCGCGGGCAAAGATTGCGCCGGTTAGGGCATAGGGCGAGGTCGTATTGCAAAGATTGAGGGCCTCTTCGTATTTATTGTCGTCATAGACAAAAACCGTTAAAACCGGACCGAAAATTTCTTCTTCGAGAGTTTTGAAATGCGGGTCATTCGTTAATATAACAGTTGGCTCGATAAAATAGCCTTTGGAAGCGTCGCCTTTCCCACCGGCTATTATTTCCGCATCGCGGGAATTTTTAGCGTAATTAATGTAGGATAAAATATTATCAAAAGCGGCTTTGTCTATCACGGCATTCATAAAATTGCGGAAATCGCGGACATCGCCAATTTTGATTGTGCTAAGGGTAGCGAGCATTTTTTCTTTTAAAGCAGGCCAGAGTGATCGCGGAACGTAAGCACGTGAGACTGCCGAACATTTTTGTCCCTGATATTCGAAAGCGCCGCGAATAAGTGCGGTATCCAATTCATCTAAATCGGCACTGACGTGCGCGAAAATGAAATCCTTACCGCCGGTTTCACCGACGATCCGTGGATAACCACAATAATTGGCAATATTCTCACCGATAGTTTTCCACATATTTTGAAAAACGGCTGTAGAACCGGTGAAATGCACGCCTGCCAGTAGCGGATTGGTAAGAACATTTGGGCCTACATTGCGGCCGGCTCCAGGAATGAAATTGATTACGCCGTCCGGCAATCCCGCTTCCTGTAATAATTTCATAAAATAATAAGCTGATAGAACCGCAGAACTGGCTGGCTTCCAGAGAACGGTATTGCCCATTATAGCCGGAGAAGTCGGCAAATTCCCGGCGATAGAAGTAAAATTAAACGGCGTTACGGCAAAGATGAAACCTTCCAATGGACGCTGTTCCAAGCGGTTCCATTGCCCTGGTGGTGAAAACGGCTGTTGTTCGTAGATTTGTTCCATAAATTTGACATTAAAATTTAAAAAGTCGGTCAATTCGCATGCCGAATCAATTTCAGCCTGGAAGACATTTTTGCTTTGATTGAGCATTGTCGCTGCATTCAGAGTCATACGCCAGGGACCGGATAACAAAGCCGCGGCTTTTTTGAAAATTGCAGCACGCTCATACCAGGGCATCACCGACCAAAATTTCCAGGCTTTTTGGGAAGCCTCAACCGCCAGAGCAACTTCTTTAGCCGTCGCCTGATGATAAACGGCCAGGTTATGCTGATGATTGTGAGGCATAATGCATTTCGCAGTTTGCCCGGTGCAGATTTCCTTGCCACCAATTATCAATGGAATTTCGATCTGTTCGGCGGCAATTTTGTCCAAAGCATTTTTCAGGGCTTGGCGCTCTGAACTGCCGGGCAAATACGAAAATTGCGGCTCATTAACGGGTTGGGGTAAGGTGAACTTGGCGTTACTCATTGATAACTCTCCTCTTTGGTATGGAACTTGGAATATGATGTTAAAGTGCTTAACACTGACTTAAATTAATAAACTATTTTCTTAATTGGTAGAGTTAAACCGCCTTAAGTAGAAAATAATTTGCATCCGAGTGAAATATTGAAAAACATAGTTATTTGTAACGAGAAATTAGGTTTTAATTGCTATTGCTTGGTGTAATGATGGGTGATTTTTACCTTAATATTCCGGAAAATTTTAGGTTGAATATTTTAAGTGGCATTATTCTGAACGCTTTACTAATTGATATTTAAAGGTGGCAATTGCCGACTATTTGCGTATTATGAAAAATGCGCAAAATAGTCTATGAACTGCTGATTATTTTAATATCGGCTTACCTTCATAGATTTTTAATATTTTAGACGAAATTTTTGCTTTCTGATGTTAGATGATTTGGAGAACTTTTGCGCCGCGAACGTGGCGCTGCTTCAAATCCAGTAGGGCCTGATTGGCCTTTTCAAATGGATAAATTTCAACTTCTGGCTTGATAGGAACTTCCGCGGCTAATTCTAAAAATTCGGCAACGTCCCGCCGAGTAACATTGGCAACTGATTTAATTTCTTTTTCCAGCCAGAGGTGTTCGGGATAATCAATCGTCGTCAGAATGGATTTGTCAGAATTTTCTTTGCGGATAGCGTTGATAACCAAGCGACCGCCCGGTTTCAGATTTTTCAAAGCGGCGACAGTTGGAGTCCAGACCGGCGTAGTATCAATGATCGCGTCCAGCAATTCGGGAGCGGTTTCGTTCGTGTCACCGCTCCAGACCCCGCCCAGTTCACAGGCGAAAGCCTGTTCATTTTCACTGCGAGCAAAAACATATACCGGCGTTTGCGGAAACCGATGACGAACCATTTTCAGGACTAAGTGAGCCGAGGCACCGAATCCGGTCAAGCCAAGCCTCTGACCATTTTTTAAATTGGTCAGACGTAACGAACGATAGCCAATCGCTCCGGCACAGAGAAGCGGCGCGGCTTCGGCGTCGGTAAAAATTTCAGGAATCGGATAGGCAAAATTTTCATTAACAGTCATGTATTCGGCGTAACCACCGTTGGCGTCCCGTCCAGTTGCACGAAATTGCTGACAGAGGTTTTCTTGATCTGAGAGGCAGTAAGAGCATTTTCCGCAAGCGGAAAATATCCAGGCAACGCCGATGCGTGTGCCGATAGCAAAACGACGAGCCTCAGGACCATTTTCGATTACTTTACCGATTACCTGATGTCCAGGTATCATCGGAAAGATCGCCGGTGGTGTGCGACCTTCGATTTCATCCAATTCGGTATGACAAATACCGCAGACACTGACCTTAATCAGGATTTCGTTAGAAGTCGGCTGAGGCTGTTCAACATCAGCATAGACGAGGGGATTTTCAGTCTTATGTAGATCATTAATTTGGGTTAAAAGATAGGCTTTCAACTTTACACCTTTAGTATTTATTGGGAATTTAATAATTAGATTAATTATGCAAAATGAAATCTATAGTTCTTTTTTTTAATACATTCTAAGTCCAATTTTTAGCTTTGCGTGATAATTATGCTTTGGTTAAATTTGCATTCGTTTTTTGACGATAATGAAATTGGAATAATTATTATCAACTTTTGGATCATTAGTTTGAGTTGATAAATCCGGGCGGTTAGCTCAGATGGTTAGAGTACTTGCTTGACATGCAAGGGGTCACAAGTTCGAGTCTTGTACCGCCCACCAAGGCGGCGGTGGCCGTAATAATTATGAGGTCAGTTTGACAGAAAAACGCGAAAAGGAAGCAAATTTTGGAATCAAATCGAAAGATTACGATACATTTACCCGACAATTCAACTATAGAAGTGTCGGCGGGTGTATCGGCCGGGCAAATTGCTAAAGAAATAAGTCTCGGTCTATTTCAGAATGCTCTCGCCGCTAAAGTCAATGACCAGTTGGTTGATCTTTCGACTATTATTTCGGAAGATGCTCGTCTTGAGATTTTGACCTATAATTCTCCCGAGTCACAAGAAATATTACTGCACAGCACCTCGCACGTTATGGCGCAGGCAGTTAAGCAATTATATCCACAGGCAAAAGTTACCATTGGCCCGGCGATCGAAAACCGTTTCTATTACGATTTTGATATTGAACCGCCCTTAACGGATAGCGATTTGCCAAATATCGAAGCCCGGATGAATGAAATCATTGCGGCTGATTTGCCAATTATAAGACGTGAGATTTCACACAGTGAAGCGATCGAATTATTTTCCAGAATGGGTGAGACTTATAAAGTCGAAATTATTCGCGAAATTGAACCGGAAATTCCCCTGTCAATTTATACTCAAGGCGATTTTACTGATCTTTGTCGTGGACCGCACATTCCTTCGACTGGTAAAATCAAAGCCTTTAAATTATTGAACGTAGCTGGCGCCTACTGGCGCGGTGATTCGCGCAATAAGATGCTGACGCGGATTTATGGCACTTCTTTCGCTACTCAAAAAGAACTCAAGAAATACCTGAATTTTATAGAGGAAGCCAAGCGGCGCGATCATCGCAAACTTGGCAAGACTCTCGAACTTTTCGAAATCAACGAACAAGTTGGTCCTGGGCTGGTGCTCTGGTATCCGCGCGGCGCATTGCTTTTGCAAAATATCAAGGACTATTGGATTAAGGAACATCTGAAACGCGGCTATGATCTGGTGCAAACGCCCCATATTGGGAAAGCCCAGCTCTGGGAAACCAGCGGTCACCTCGACTTTTACCGCGAATCTATGTTCGATGGGATGACGGTCGAAGGTGAGACTTATTATATCAAGCCGATGAACTGCCCATTCCATATCCAAATCTATAAATCTAAAACACACAGTTATCGCGACCTGCCAATTCGTTATGCCGAACTCGGAACGGTTTATCGTTATGAATTATCTGGCGTGTTACACGGATTAATGCGCGTGCGCGGCTTTACTCAGGATGATGCTCATATTATGTGCACGCCGGAGCAACTCAATGATGAAATCCAGAATTTAGTGCTTTTTTCGTTCGAGTTCCTTCGCTCATTCGGATTCGAGGAAATGGATGTTTACGTGGCTACTCGTCCGAAAGAGAAATACGTCGGTTCGCCTGAAAATTGGGCGGAAGCCACCGAGGCTTTGAAAGCGTCACTGAGTAAACTTAACATTGAGTATCACATAGACGAAGGAGGCGGCGCTTTTTACGGTCCGAAAATTGACATTAAAATCCGCGACGCTCTGAATCGTTCCTGGCAGTGCACGACCATTCAGTTCGATTTTAATGAGCCGGAACGTTTCAATATGGATTATATCGCCAGTGACGGCAATAAACGTCGGCCTTATATGATTCATCGTGCTATAATGGGTTCACTGGAAAGATTTGCCGGCGTTTTGATCGAACATACCGTCGGAGATTTTCCGCTATGGATTGCGCCGGTTCAAGCCGTCGTCATTCCGGTAACGAACAATCAGGATAAGATTGCTTCTGAATTTTATAAATTATTAATTGACAATGGAATTCGAGCTGAAATCAATTTGCATAATGATACTATCGGTGCTAAAATACGTGATGCGGAATTAATGAAAATTCCATTTATGTTGATAATTGGAGAAAGAGAAGCCGCTGGACAGCAGGTTTCGATCAGGCGTCGTAAAATCGGCGATACCGGTGTAATGAGTTGGGAGGAAGCCATTAAGATAATTGTCAAAGAAAGTCAATTAAAAAAGGAGAGTAAGCCATAGAAAAAGAGGTACGAGTAAATGATCAAATTCGTAGCCAAACTGTCCGTCTAATAGATTTTGATGGAAAACAGATTGGCATTGTCAGTAATAAAGAAGCTCTACGAATATCCGAAGATCGTGGACTTGATCTGGTGGAGGTATCACCGAATGCTAATCCGCCAGTCTGTAAGATAATGGATTTTGGTAAGTATCGTTATCAACAACAAATGAAAGAGCGTGAGAGTAAGAAAAAACAGCATGTTATTAAGATTAAGGAAGTTCGCTTCCGACCGCATATCGGCGAACATGATCTCGAAATGAAAATCAACGCCGCCCGACGATTCCTCGGCGAAGGTTACAAAGTCAAGATTACATTAATGTTCCGCGGTCGTGAAATGGCTCATCAGGAGACCGGAACCGAATTGGTAAAAAAAATAATCGAGAAACTGGCTGATGTTGGAGCGCCTGAAAAAAATCCTATTCAAGAAGGGCGATCCATCGTCGTTTACCTCACGGCTAAGTAGGAGAAAAAATATGCCTAAAATGAAAACTAGAAGATCAGCAGCTAAGCGTTTTACCTTGACCGGAAGTGGAAAAGTTAAACGTAACAAAGCCTATCATTCTCATATTTTAACTAAAAAATCCAGTAAGCGTAAACGCAATTTAAGACAAGCCGAAATTCTTAAAAGCGCCGATGTAAAACGCGTTAAAAAAATGCTGGGAGTATAGGAGTAAAATTATGCCAAGAGCAAATAGTTCTGTTCCTCATCATAGAAAACATCGTAAAATTGTCAATATGGCTAAAGGCTACCGCGGTGCGCGTAGTAAAAATTACGTTAACGCTAAAGATGCCGTCGAAAAAGCCCTTCAATATGCTTATCGCGATCGTCGCAATAAAAAACGCGATTTTCGTTCTCTATGGATTGCGCGCATCAATGCCGCCGCTAACCAACACGACATTTCCTATAACAAATTTATTGCCGGACTGAAGAAGGCTGGAATCACTCTCGACCGTAAAGCTCTGGCCGAAATTGCTATGCACGACGCCGATGGATTTGCGATGTTGGTGGCGCTGGTAAAAGGCTGAGAATATGGACATCCTGAATCGGGCTGATGAGGTTCGGGGACAACTGCAAAAAGATCTTCAGCAGGTCGGTGCCGATCCTCAAGCGGCCGAAAATCTAAGAATTAAATATTTAGGGAAAAAAGGTCTAATAACGGCGCTTTTTGCCGATTTCAATTCAATTCCCGCCGAGCAAAAACGCCAGGTTGGTAAGGTCTTGAATATTTTGAAAAAAGACGCCGAAGCCCAGATTCAGGCTTTAAATGAACGACTGAAGGAGCAGGTTGCTCAAGACGAATCTTTCGATTACAGTTTACCGGGTTTGGCGCCTGCAGTTGGTCATTTACACCCGATTACCCAGACTCTCAATCAGGTCATTACTATTTTTCGAGAAGTCGGTTTTAGCGTCGAGTTCGGGCCGGAAGTTGAGACTGACTATTATAATTTCGAGGCTTTAAACTTCGCGGAAAACCATCCGGCGCGCGATATGCAAGATACTTTCTTTATTGACGAGAAAAGACTGCTGAGAACTCATACTTCACCGGTACAAATTCGCGTAATGTTGAAGCAAAAACCGCCCATCCGGATTTTAGCCCCGGGTCGAGTTTATCGCAATGAAGCCATCAATCCACGCAGTCATTGCGTTTTTCATCAGGTTGAGGGACTATACGTTGATGAGAATGTGACCTTCAGTGAATTGAAAACGACTCTCGAAATGTTCGCGAAACGCTTTTTCGGTAGCGATGTAAAAACTCGTTTTCGGCCCAGTTTTTTCCCGTTCACTGAACCGAGCGCCGAAATGGACATCTCTTGTTTCATTTGTGCCGGTAAAGGTTGCCGACTATGTAAGAATACCGGCTGGCTGGAAATTCTCGGTTGTGGGATGGTTGATCCGAACGTTTTTGTCAATGTCGGTATTGACCCAGAGAAATATACCGGCTATGCTTTCGGCATGGGAATTGACCGAACGGCATTGTTGAAATACGGCATTAATGACATTCGTCTTTATTTCGAAGGCGATATGCGCTTTCTGGAACAGTTTTAACCTTATGATAGTCAACACCAACTGGCTAAAAAAATACACCGATTTCACTTTCAGTGCGGCAGAATTAGCTGAACGTCTGACTGCCATCGGGCTGGAATCCAATTTAATCGAAGGTAAAAAAAACGGTTTAGAGAATATCCTTGTTGCCGAAATATTAACTGTTGAACCGCATCCTAATGCCGACCGCCTGACACTTTGCACTGTTTCAACCGGGGAGAAACAACTCGAAGTAGTCTGCGGCGCGCCTAATGTCAAACAAGGGCAAAAAGTCCCACTGGCATTGGTGGGAACTACTTTGCCAAACGGTATGACGCTCAAACCGACTAAAATCAGAGGTGTTGTTTCCGAAGGTATGCTTTGTGCGGAAGATGAATTAGGTATTTCGGACGATCATAGTGGAATTATGATTCTGGAGCAAGATGCCGTAGTTGGCAGTCGCCTTTCTGATTATTTAGCGATTAATGGAAAAAGTCTGGAAATTGACTTGACCCCCAATCGGCCGGACTGCGCTTCGCATATTGGAGTCGCTCGTGAAATCGCCTTGATAACCGGCGGTGAATTACACAAGCCGGTTGTCAATCTCAAGGAAAGCCATGAGCCAACTAGCGATTACATCAAAATCGAAATCACCGACCCAACTGGTTGTCCGCGTTACGCCGCTCGTCTAATTCGTGGAGTAAAAATTGGTCCCTCGCCAGATTGGTTGGCTAAAAGTTTAGAAAGTATTGGACAGCGTTCCATCAATAATGTGGTAGATGCCGCCAATTATGTGTTGATGGAAACCGGACATCCCCTCCATACTTTCGACTATGCCAATCTCCAAGGTCAGAAAATCGTCGTGCGCCTAGCTAAACCTGGCGAAAAAGTCGTCACGCTTGATGGAGTTGAACGTGAACTCTCGAGTGATATTCTCTTGATTTGCGACAACGAAAGGCCGGTAGCCATTGCCGGAATTATGGGCTTGGCAAATAGCGAGATCAATGATGATACCATAGATGTTTTACTGGAAAGCGCTTATTTCAATCCGGGAGTAATTCGAAAAGGAGCGCGTTTTCTGGGGATGCAAACCGAAGCGTCTTATCGTTTTGAACGCGGTACCGATTACGAAGGCCTCATCTATGCCCTGAACCGACTGGCGACTTTAATAGTAGAAGTGGCTGGTGGTCGGATTTGCCGCGGTATCGTTGATAATTATCCTAATCCGATTAAACCTCGAAAGATAGTAATGCGTTATGAACGCACTAATCGCCTAATTGGGATGAATTTTGGGCCGGATTGGATTAATCGAGTATTGACCGGATTAGGTTGTGAAATTATCAATAGTAATAAAAAAGAAATTGCTGTCATTGTCCCGAGTTGGCGGCCTGATTTGGAGCGGGAAGTTGACTTGATCGAGGAAATTGTGCGTGTTTATGGAATGAGCAAAGTGCCGTCAGCTAAATATATCCAGATTGTTCCGATGGAGACTGTAAACGAGCGCTATGATTTGATTGAAAAATTACGATCTTTCGTAGCCGGCTGTGGCTATTCCGAATTGTATTGCAATTCTTTAGTTAGCGCCAAAGCGGCCAACTTTTGGTCGGAATCGGCTGGCAAGTTGAAGCTCCGCAATCCACTCGGTCAGGATATGGCTTACCTGCGAACTTCATTATTACCGGGTATGATTGCGGCGGTTAAGCATAATTTCAATCATTATCGTAGCGATCTCCAGCTTTTCGAGCTGGGTTTTGTACAAGCTTTTGCGCCGCAAGCCGAAACTTTAGCCGAGGAGTCGCTCCATTTAGGAGTGATATTGACGGGATATTTAGATGAACCGAATTGGGCTTATCCGCGTCGAGTCAGCAATATTTTCTTTTTGAAAGGACTGGCGGAAGCCATCACTCGCCAATTTGGTATTCGAAATATCAATTTTAAAAAAGCCGAAAATTCCCATTTCAAGCATTTGATTCAAATTTTTATCGGGGAATCTCATCTTGGTTATTTGGGGGAACTGGCACCCGATTATCTGGGGAAAGAATGGGATGTTGAAGCACCGGTAAATGGTATGGAATTGAATGTCGAAGTTATCCTGAACAGCCTGAATTTGGCCAAAATGTATCACGAACCGCCGGTATTTCCCTTTACCGAGCGCGATATTTCGATTATAGTGGATCGTGCAATTCCCGTTGCTAAAATCATTGCTAATATGCAGAAAAGCGGTGGCAATTTACTTCGTGAAATCAGATTTTATGATCTATACCTTGGAAAAAATATTGACAAAAAGGAAAAAAGTCTTACATTTAACCTGTTATTTCAAGCTAGTGATCGAACCTTAACCGATGCCGAAGTTGATCAAATTATGGCAAAAATTTATAAAAATTTATCTCGGGAATTACACGCACGATTGCGATAAGAGGGAAAAATGAACATCGCTAATTTGAATTTATTAGAAGAAAAAATCAAAAGTTTGCTGGTGCTCGTAACCCGTCTTAAAGAAGAAAATCAAAAAATGAAATCAGAATTAAAAGAAGGAGCCTCTTCGGAAGTGATGTTAGACCTTAAAAAAAGACAGGAGCTCAGAGCTAAAATCGAAGGAATGCTCGAACTTTTAAAGGATTATTAATCAACATCCAACCGTAACGTTATTTGAAACCAAAATTGATTTAAAAAAGATGGAAGAATCCAACGTTAACATAGTCCGCGTAAATATTTATGGACAGGAATATAGTGTGAAGTCCAAGGCTGATCGTGACTATATTATCAGTGTTGCCAATTATGTCAATGCGAAGATGGAGGAAGTTGAGACTACTCTTCGGACGGTTCAACCCTCCATCCGCGTGGCCATTTTAGCTGCAATGAATATTACCGATGAATTATTTACAGCCAATCAAGAAAAAGATAAAATAGTTAGCTCCGTCGAGGAGAAGGCGGGCTTCTTGATTGATATCATTGACGAGCAACTAAAAGAAGAAGTTTAATCCATCTTCAATAAATAAATCAGATTAACTCTACCACCCTTATTACGGTTGGAATAATTTAGTATTAGCGGTAGAGTTCTAACCGATTCTATAAGGAGAAGTGTAATGATCTGGACCTATATTATCTGCGTAATAGGCGGAGCAGTTGTTGGGACTGCGTTATCGCTCTATATTTATATCCAGAAGTTAAAAAGGGCACAGGCGACTGCGGCGGAAACTATTGCCAACGCTCAGAAAGAAGCCGAAGAAATCAAACGAGAGGCGCGCCTGGAAGCTAAAGATGAAGCCATCCGTATCCGGAATCGTGCCGAAGAAGAAGCCCGTAACAAAATGAAGGATGTGCGCGAAGCCGAAAAGAAACTCGCCAAGCGCGAATTCTATCTCGACCGGAAAACTGAATTATCTGATAAAAAAGCCGAAGAACTCAATAAACGGGAAGAAGAATTAAAAAAACATAGCGAAATTATCCTCCACAAAGAAGCCGAACTCCAGAATATTATTGAAGCTCAGAATGAACGACTGGAACGTATTGCCGGTATGTCCCGCAAAGAAGCCGAAGAAATTTTAATGAACAATTTGCTTGATAAAGCTAAGGAAAGTGTCAATAAAAAGGTCAAGGAAATCCGTGAAAACGCTCTGGCAGAAGCCAATCGAGACGCTAAAAAGATTATTGTCTCGGCTATTCAGCGCTCGGCGGCTGACCATACTGCCGAAACAACGGTCTCAGTGGTTAATCTGCCGAATGACAATATGAAAGGACGTATTATAGGTCGTGAAGGTCGCAATATCCGCCATTTCGAATCTTTGACCGGAGTCGAAATTATTATAGATGATACACCGGAAGCCGTTGTCCTTTCCGGTTTTGATCCGATTCGTCGCGAAGTTGCCCGGATCGCTCTGGAAAAATTAATTGTCGATGGGCGAATTCATCCCGCTCGCATCGAAGAAATGATCTCTAAGGCAGAGAAGGAAGTTGATGAGGAAATTTTGCGAGCGGCCGAAGAGGCTATTGATGAAGTCGGTATTTCTCAATTTCCACCGGAACTACTGAAAACGCTGGGGAAACTGAAATACCGCACTTCCTACGGTCAAAATGTTTTGAAACATTCCATCGAAGTAGCCTGGTTATCCGGCTTGATGGCTGCTGAACTAGGGCTGAATGGTGAATTAGCCAAAAGAGCCGGTCTCCTGCACGATATTGGTAAAGCCATTGATCGAAACGTCACCGGTACGCATGCTTTGATCGGCGCGGATTTTGTCAAAAAATTCAAGGAAAATCCGATCGTCATTAACGCGATTGCCTCGCATCACGAAGAAGTCGAGGCAACTCACCCGATTTCGGCCATTGTGCAAGCCGCTGACCAGATTAGCGGTTCACGGCGGGGTGCGCGGGGCGATACGCTGGAAAGTTACATTCAGCGTTTGGAAAAGCTGGAATCTATCGCGACCTCCTTTGCCGGAGTTACGAAAACCTATGCGATTCAAGCCGGACGCGAGGTGCGGGTGATTGTCGAAAATGGGGTAGTCAGTGATGCTGATGCCGATAATCTGGCAGAAGAAATCGCAGCCAAAATCCAGCAGGAACTCAATTACCCCGGACAGGTAAAAGTTGTCGTCGTTCGTGAACATCGTAGCGTAAGTTATGCCAAATGAGTAATCCCAAATTAATTAACGGCGTTGAAATCGCCCAAAAAGTTAAAGATGATCTCAAACCGCGAATAAATCTTCTTAAACAGAAGGGAATTACTCCGGGCTTAGCGGTCATATTAGTCGGCGATAATCCGGCTTCCCAGTCTTATGTCAATATGAAAGCCAAAGCCTTCGAGAGTATGCAACTTTTTTCTGAAACTATGCGACTTCCCGGCGATAGTTCGCAGGAAGAGGTTTTAGACTTGATAAATGAATTGAACCACGATCCGCGATTTAATGGAATCCTGGTGCAATTGCCGGTGCCGCAACATCTGGACAGTAATGCCATTGTTCAGGCTATTTCAGCCGATAAAGATGCCGATGGCATTCATCCCACTAATCTTGGGAAAATGGTTTTGGGAATTGAAGCGCCATTACCTTGCACGCCGCATGGAATTTTGATGCTTTTGAAATATTCCGATATAGACCCAGCCGGTAAACACGTCGTAGTCACCGGGCGGAGCAATATTGTCGGTAAACCGATTGCTAATTTATTGATGCAGAAACGTCCGCTCGGTAATGCTACGGTTACAGTCTGTCATACGCGCACCCGAAATCTTCCCGAGATTACGCGTCTGGCAGATATTTTGATTGCCGCGCTTGGTCAGCCAGAATTTATCGATCGTTCATTTGTGAAACCAGGAGTAGTAGTGATTGACGTCGGTTCTAATCGGATTGAAGATACGTCATCACCGAAAGGCTACCGCTGGGTTGGTGATGTGAAATTCAACGAAGTAGCCGAAATTGCCTCTGCTATTACGCCGGTACCGGGCGGAGTCGGTCCAATGACGATTGCAATGTTGATTGCCAATACCGTTTTACTAGCGGAAAAAGCGTCGTAAGATTAATATAAACAGGAGGAGTAATGAATATAATTACGGCTTTGCGAAATTCTGAAATGACCCATGGGTTATCGGATGCTGAACTGGAAGCACTATCCCATTTGTTTCGCTGTCGCCACGTCAAACGAGATGAAATAATTTTCCGAGAAGGTGAGCCCAGTGAAGAATTATACCTCATCGCTAAAGGGCGGGTGAGCGTTTTGATTTATTCGGTATCGCTTCCTGGCAAATCTGAAAAAATTGCCTCTCTGCGTGATAATGAACTTTTTGGAGAATTTTCATTTATTGACGGCTCACCCCGTTCGGCGACGATTATGGCTGAGGAAGAGACCGACCTAATTTTTGTGGATAATGTCGCTCTCTATCGTTATTTAGATGAAAATGAGCATGTAGGCTATATAGTTATGCGCAATATCGCCAAAATTCTGACCGGCAAATTGCGTCGAACCAATCTCGAAATGCGTAACGCCACTCTTTAAATCCAAAAGGCACATTTATGTCTTTACCTTCTGAATTTATTAAAATTATAAAGACCCGCCGCTCGATTCGCCAGTTTCGTCAGGAACCGGTTGAACAAACCATTATTTTGGAATGTATTGATTGCGCCCGCCTGGCGCCGTCCGCTCGCAATCTGCAACCACTTGAATATTTTCTAATTAATGAGCCGGAATTAAGGGAACAAGTTTTTCCGCTTCTACGCTGGGCAAGTTACATTGCACCGCTTGGTAATCCCAGAGAAGGTCAACATCCGACCGGCTATCTGGTTGTTCTATTGAATAAAGAATTGATGCAATCGCATTATGCCAAGGATGCCGGAGCGGCGATCGAAAATTTCATTTTAGCGGCCTGGGCAAATGGAATTGGTACTTGCTGGCTTGCTTCCGTCGAACGCGAAAGATTGCGGACTTTACTCAAAATTCCCGAGCAATATGAAATTGACTCGGTAGTTGCCTTTGGCTATCCGGCTGAAGCGCCTGTGGTAGAAAATATGAATGAAATTCGCTATTGGCTGGATGAGAAAAATACTTTGCATGTTCCCAAAAAGCCTCTATCCAGTTTATTGCATATCAACGGCTGGAATAAACGCGGAGACTAATGAACTATGTATCCTGAACTCCTGCATATCGGGCCATTGACGATTTACACTTATGGTTTGATGATGGCAATCGCTTTTATCGTTTGCTATCTATTGTTACGCGCCGAAACTAAAAAACTCGGCGATACTCCTGATTTTGCCAGTAATATTGTATTCTGGGCGGCAATCGGTGGCATTGTCGGGGCTAAATTATTTTATATACTGGAAAATATTCCGGATTTATTAGCCGACCCAAAGGGAATGATCTTTTCCGGCTCGGGGCTGGTATTTCATGGTGGACTGATTGGTGGGACAATTGCTGTGATTCTGGTTCTGCACCGCTCGCACAAAAGCGTAGGCGTTTACGCTGATATTATCGGGCCATTGCTTTTAATCGGGCAGGGCATAGGACGTATTGGGTGTTTCTTTGCCGGTTGTTGTCATGGTAAAGCCTGTGATTTGCCGTGGGCGGTGACTTTTCCCTACGCTTCGCCGCCAGCTAATTATTCGGTGCATCCGACTCAACTATATGAGACTTTCCTGAATTTTGCGTTCTATTTTATTTTGGCGAAAGTAATTCGCCCCAGAACGACCAAAGTCGGGCAGACTATGGCGATTTATCTGATGTTTGCTGGTCTAGAACGCTTCCTGATTGAATTTATCCGGATCAATCAGCGCGTCTGGCTGAACCTCACCAGCGCCCAATTTACTTCTATTGGATTATTCTGTGCTGGATTAATAATATTCTTATTTTTTGCGAAAACTCCTAAGAAAAGTCAAACCGGTCATGCCCAAAAATGATAAATTTCTTTTAAGTACTCTTAAGTGCTTTTAAATCCTCTTAAACATTTAATAGCGCTTAATAGAACTTATCAGAACTTATTAGAACTTACCAGCACTTAACTAATTTCCATCCATTCATGCAATCATGCATCCATGCAATCCTGCTCCCGAAATTTTCTTAATAGCACTTAATAGCACTTATTGGCACTTCCTCGTTGAAATCGTTTGGCAAATTGCCGGTTAATGATTAAAATTTTCCATATTTTTATGGAGAAGAAAGAAACAATATTTTTAATAGATGGTTCGGCATTAGCGTACCGTTCCTATTTTGGAACGATTCGCACTCGCCTGGCAACTTCCAAAGGTAAACCGACCGGCGCAGTATTCGCTTTTGTTAATTCGCTGAAGCGCATCATCGAGGAAGTCAAACCTGATTATCTGGCGATAGTTTTCGATGCTCCGGAGAAGACGTTCCGCCATCAGATTTATACCGATTACAAGGCTACTCGCGAAGCGATGCCAGAAGATTTAGTGGCTCAATTGCCGGTTATGTTTGAAATCGTTAAGGCAATGAATATTCCGATGCTTACGGTGCCCGGGTACGAGGCAGATGACGTAATTGGAACACTGGCAAAGTCTGCTAAAAATAAAGGCTTGCAAGTTTTTGTGGTTACCGGTGATAAAGATTTTATGCAATTGGTGGATGATGATATTTTGGTCTATAAACCGGCCTCCGGGCAGAAAGAAGTTGAAATCCTTGATAAAAATGCTGTGGTCAGCAAATTAGGTGTGCAACCGGACCAAATTACCGATTATCTTGGTCTGGTTGGCGATTCTTCCGATAATATTCCGGGCATTAAAGGCATTGGTCCAGCTAAGGCACAACCTCTTTTAGCTCAATGGGGTACTCTTGAAAAAGTGATTGAGCAGGCTGAATCAACGGGCAATCCCCGTCTGATTGAAATGCTAAACAATGGCGCGGAGATCGCTCGACTTTCTAAAAAGCTGGCTACAATTAAAACTGACGTTCCGCTGGATGTCAGTATCGAGGCATTGAAAATTAAACCAGTCAATCAGGCGGAACTGGAGCGCATTTATCGCGAACTGGAATTTTTCTCGTTAATTGAAACGAAGCCGGAAGTTTCGGAGGTTACCAAACCCGAAAAACATTATAAAATGATTCAGACTCCGGCTGAAGTGCGAGAGCTAGTAAAAAACTTACTTAACGTTGAATTATTGTCTGTTGACCTGGAAACGACTTCTATTGATCCAATGACGGCTGAAATCGTTGGGGTAGCACTTTGCTGGGAAGCCAACTCCGGGGTTTATTTGCCAATCAGACAGCCAGCGGCAACCGACCAGCTTTTTGGCCAAATCACTAATTTGGAATGGCTGATTGAGCTTAAGCCGCTTTTAGAAAACGAGCAGATTATCAAATGCGGCCAGAACCTGAAGTACGATATGCTGATTTTGCGTCGCAATGGTATTGAATTGCGCGGTAAGATTTTCGATACAATGGTAGCCGCTTTCCTGATTCAACCCGATGCTCGCTCTTACAAACTCGATAAATTGAGCCAGTATTATTTGAATTATCAAATGCAATCAATTGAAGAATTGATCGGCAAAGGCAAAGATCAATTGAATATGGAGCAAGTTGATATTGATAAAGTGACTTTTTATGCCGTCGAAGACGCCGATGTGGCTTTACAACTAGTACCGATTTTCGAAGAAAAGCTAAAGGCTGACCAACTCTGGCAGGTTTTCGAAGAGATTGAAATGCCCCTCGTTCAGGTTTTAATGCAACTGGAATTGAATGGCGTTTATCTGGATGTGAAAAGTTTAAAGGAAATGTCGCGTGCTCTGGAAGTTCAAATTGATGCCATTATGCGGCGGATTTACGACCTGGCAGGCGTCGAGTTCAATATCAATTCTCCGAAACAGCTCGGCGAAATCCTTTTCGATAAACTGAACCTGCCCAAAGTCCGGGGTAGTTCGACCGATGTCAGCGTTCTGGAGAAATTGCAACATAAACATCCTCTACCGTCTGCCGTACTCGAATATCGCGGTTTAGTGAAATTGAAAAACACTTATCTGGATACTTTGCCGCTCCTTGTTAATAAAAAGACCGGGCGGGTACATAGTTCCTTTAACCAAACTATGGCGGCAACCGGACGTTTGAGTAGTAGCGACCCGAATTTCCAGAATATCCCAATTCGCACCGACATTGGTCGCGAGATTCGTCGGGCATTCATTCCTCAACAAAACGGTTGGAAGATTTTGTCAGCCGATTATTCTCAAATTGAACTGCGGATAATGGCTCATTTATCCGGCGATGCTGAACTAAGACGTGCATTTCAGGAAGGGGTAGATGTGCACGCTCGCACGGCGGCGCTGGTTTATGGTGTCCCCGAAAAGGATGTTTTGCCGGAAATGCGACGAATAGCCAAAGTCGTAAACTTCGGCATTATGTACGGCGCTGGTGCATTTCGAATGTCGGAAGAACTCGGGATTTCACGTTCCGATGCCAATAAGCTCATCGAACAATATTTCCGCACTTACCCCGGCATTAACGATTATATAATGAAAACCATCGAGGAAGCCCGGAAAAATAACTACGTCAAAACGCTCGCCGGTCGGCGCCGCTATGTTCCCGACATTAATAGCGAAAATAAAAATGTACGAGAAGCCGCCGAGCGGGTGGCAATCAATATGCCGATTCAAGGCACAGCCGCCGATATGATCAAAATTGCGATGATTAGAATTCAGCGGCAATTAAATGAGAAAAAATTCAAATCAATGATGATTCTCCAGATTCATGATGAACTTTTATTCGAAGTTCATCCGGATGAATTGGAAAATCTTCGTCCGATAGTAACTACTGAAATGGAAAACGCTTTACCTTTGGATGTCCCAGTTAAGGTAGATATTGGTATTGGTAATTCATGGTATGAGGCGCATTAATGGAAGCTTCTATTACGCTTAGAAATGTAAGCAAATTCTTCAAGAAAAAATATGTTCTGAGTAATCTGACTCTCGGCATCGAAAAAGATTCATTCTTCGCTATAATTGGCCGAAACGGCGCCGGGAAATCTATTCTCTTGAGGGTTATTTCAACCTTTATGATGCCGGATGCGGGTGAGGTATTCATCAATGGCAAAGATGTTGCAAAGTCACCGGCACTAGCTAAGAATTGCATCGGCTATCTGCCGGATCATGATATTTTCGACTGCTGGATTACCGGCTGGGAAAATCTCCGAGCGCGGGCGGAATTGCTGGGAATTCCTCCAAATCGTTTCCAGGCAGTCACCGAACCACTAATTAGTGATTTCAATTTACAGGAAGTACTGGATGAATGCCCGGTGACTTATTCACGCGGGGCAAAACGGTGTCTCGACCTGGTTCTGGTTTTACTCGGCGACCCGCAGATATTAATTCTCGATGAACCGACTTTAGGTTTGGATTATCGAAACCGTGCGTCATTGTTTAAATACTTACTCTCCATTAAAAACCGCAAGACGATTATCGTCGCTTCCAATGAATTTACTGAGGTTCAAACTTTAGCAGAACGCTGGATCGTCTTAGACTATGGAAAAATTAGATTCGACGGGACTCTCGAAAAAATGTTAACACGAGTAGATGTGCCGTTTTCCGGCGAAATTATCCTGCGTAAAAAAGATGAGACTTTGCTGGGAAAGATTATGGAATCGGGTAATTTTTCCGAAGTCTATGACCTGGATTTAACCATTCGTCTGACTTTCGAGAAACTCCAAGATTTCTATGACATACTGACGACGATTCCTGATGAAAATCTGGCCGGAGTGACTATCCAGTCTCTAAGTATTGCCGAATTTATAAACCGTTTATTATCTGATGAAGAGCTCGAACAATGATATTCAAGAACTTAATGTTAAAGAATGAATTACGCCTTGATTTCCATAAAATTTTGCTGGGCTTATTTTTCAATATTATCGGTACTGGTTTAGTGTATTTTGCTCTGGTTACCGGTTTAGGTAGAATTCTCCCGCGCATTGATTACCTCGAGGTTGATAAATTTCTGTTTTCTTCGATCATAGGGTTTACGAGTGGACTGTTGGCGCTAGGTTTAGCCAGTTCCTATGTAACGCGCTATCTACAGGATAGTCGCGGTGACTATCAGCGCCTTGCCGGAATGCCGGTTTCACAAATTTATGGCAATTTCTTGATTCGACTGTGGCTGATTTTGATCCTTCATCTCTTAATAACTACTTTAACTGTTCTGGTGCTTTCGGGATTTTTCCCTGGATTAGGTAGGTTATTGCTCTTCTGGGTTTTTGCGGTTTTACCACTTGGCATATTTATCCAGTTAGGGATGGTGATTGGTCTATTGGAAGATCGGCGTAACCAGTTTTATTGGATTTTTCTAATACTTGTACCTCTTTTTTTAATGTCCGGGATGATTGTTCCTACCCATCTCCAGCCCGGATTTTTAGGTCAATTGATAGCGGCTTTGCCGTCCACAGCGTTTATCGAAGGTGGCCGGTTTATTTTATTACATCAACCATTTGAGCTCTTAATTATATTATATTTATTTGTACTAAATATTTTGCTTTTTATTGGCGGGGTTTTCTTTTTCAGAAGGAAACTGCAAAAATGAAAGCCTATTTGGCCGGTGCGATCGAATATGCTCCCGACTACGGGCAGGTTTGGCGAGCAGAGATGGAAAAGTTTTTACAACAAGAATTCGGCCATACCTGTTACAATCCCTTGGTTGAAGAACATAAATATCTGACGCCTGACGAGTCACGTAGTTTCCGTGGATATAAGGACACTGACCCTTTGCGTTTCCAGCAATTAGTCCGGAAATTAATTCGGGGTGATTTGAACGCACTGACAAATGAAATTGATTATGTTATCGTCAATTGGGACAAATACGCCGTGAAGGGCGGAGGCACCTATGGCGAAGCAACGTATGCTTTTTACCATAATATACCAGTGTATTTAGTATCCGAATTCCCGATTGCCGCAATCAGTGGCTGGATTATCGGTTGTACGACTAAAATATTTTCTTCGTTCGATGAATTGAAAAAGTATTTAAAAATAATATTTGGATAAATTTTAGGCTAGTGAAAATTGTTCTGATAAAAAATAAGATTGGATAGAATATGCATTTCCCGCAAAATACGACCATCGCAGAAGTAGATCTCAATAATCTTCGCTATAACTATCAAAACATAAAACAAAAAGTCGCACCTGCTCAAATTATGGCCGTCGTCAAAGCCAATGCCTATGGCCATGGCGCAGTTCCAATCGCCCAATGTCTGCGTGATCAAGGTGTGGAGTACTTTGCGGTAGCGCGTCTCTGTGAAGCGATGGAACTTCTCCAATCGGGTATTGGTGGAAAAATTCTGATTTTCGGAACGCTCTATGATGAAGAGGTATCTTTTGCAATTGCTCATGATATACGAATAACCGTTACTCGTGCGGAAGATTTTGCAACCTATGACCGCCTGGCGGGCGCTTTGCAGAAAGTCGCTAAAGTACACGTCAAAATTGATACCGGAATGGGACGAGTCGGATTGCCGGCTGATCGGGCTTTTGATCTGATCAATAATTCTCGCAAATTGAAAAATATTGATATCGAAGGTATTTGTACCCATTTTGCAACTGCCGATAGCCGTGATAAAACCTTCGCCTATGAACAATTAGCTCGCTTTAATCAAATTGTAAAGCAACTGCGTCAGGCTGGCATAACTTCACCGCTGATTCATGCTGCCAATAGCGGCGCCATTCTTGATTTGCCGGAAACTTATTTTGATATGGTGCGCCCTGGCATTACGCTTTATGGTCATTATCCTTCGTTAGAGACCAGCGAATCTATTCCGCTCCGCCAGGTAATGTCTTTGAAAACTCGAGTTGCCCAGATTAGGGAAGTGCCAGGGGAAACCAGCATCAGTTACGGACGCCTTTATTTTACTAAAAAAGCCACGCGCATTGCCGTGCTGAATATCGGTTACGCCGATGGATTACCACGTTCTTTTACGAATAGAGGAGAAGTGATGATCAAAGGTCAGCTTTTCCCAATGGTAGGAGCCGTCACGATGGATCAATTGATGGTCGAAGTCGGTGACGCCGATATTAAACCTGGTGATGAAGTTTTAATCTGGGGAAATTCTGCGGCAGGTATTCTCCAAGCTACTCACGTAGCCGCTAAAGCCGGATTGCTGATTTACGAATTGTGTTGCGCCGTTGCTCCGCGCATCCCGCGGGTTTATTTGAATGTCTGATTCTCTTACCTAAGAATTAGTAATAATTCAGAAAAATTGTCAATTACATAATCGGGATGATACTTTTGCAGTGATTCTGGAGCCCGATAGCCATATTTGACGACTACGACCGGTGCCCCGATGGAATGAGCGGCCAGTATATCGTTTTCACTATCGCCGACAATTAGAATTTGCGAAGCGGTCAGATTAAACTTTTGCATAACATAAAGCAATTGTCCGGGGTCAGGTTTACGGGCAGGGAGTAGATCGCCACCAATTATCAGCTGGAAGTATTGCTCGATGTCCAATTGTTTTAAGATTTGGAGACAAAAGTTGTGGCTCTTATTGGAAATTACTACTAAAGTATAATCCTGCAATTCGGCCAGAGTCTCGCTTACGCCAGGGAAAAGATGGGAGCGATCAGTTAAATGAGATGAATAAAATTTTTTGTATTGGGCGACAATTTCAGCCAGATAGTCGGGATCAATCGGTTCGCTGAGCGAATTTGTGACTGCTCGTTTGACCAGGTCTTCGACTCCATCGCCCAAATATTTCAGACACTGTTCGTAAGTGATGGGTTTTAAACCATAAATTTTCATTGTGAAATTTACCGCGGCTAAAATATCAGCGGCAGTATCAACCAGAGTACCGTCCAGATCAAAAATAACGGCTTTAATCGAATTAATTTTCATAGTGGCAAATATAATCAGAGAGCAGGCATTTCGACAAACCTGCCGTGATAAAAAAATTTGTCTCAATTTTGAATAAAAATTTTATAAAGATGTTCGGAATTCTAGCTAAACCAATTTCCGCCACTCCAAAGGAGGGACTAAATTGGTTTCGGAGCATCGAGCATTTGTATTTTTAGACAAGATTGACAAGATTTCTTTTTTTTGATACAGCTCTGCGGTCAAGGTATTGTAATAAGACGAAACCGCATAAAAGAAGTTATTCCTCGTAGAGGATGAAGAAGAAACTATTTGCCACAGACAATCTTTATCTGATGGCGTTATGCGCTTTGCTAAAATTACAAAACGATTTTATTGTAATGTTATTTACCAAGTTATTTCTTGACAATCGGACAATAGATTATTAAAATATCTTCAAATGAAAGAGAAACTACAAAATCAGGGAAAGATAAAGTTTTGGAGATAGCTGTTTGAAAGTTGTGAAAGGAAAAGAGCTATCGAAAGTTCTTGAAAATGAAGCCCATTTTTACAAAAGTTAACCTTAATGAGAGTAAACTATGTCATTCAATACAAAATTAATCAATCTACTTAAAACCGATGCACGTTTGGTGGATGATGAAGGTGAACTCATCATTTCTGCTGTGCAGGACCGGGCATGGAAGATTGACCACGACCTGGTTAAACTGTTACTTTCTGATACAGAAATCAAGGATAAATTCTTTGAAGAAATTGATGGGCACTGGATTTTCAACATAAACACCTTTATTGATTATATATCGCAAAAGAATTTTCTGGATAATTCCTACACACGTTTTCGGAATAAAATCGGGTTGACCATCGGCGGTAAATACCTGCGAGAGCGGGGCGAAGTGGCGCTTGCCTGGCCATATAAGGATTGTGTGCTTGAAGGCGGGCAGACGAAGGAAGAAGAAAAGCGCAAGGAAATTTTCTTTAATGAAGTGCTGGCGCAGGATGAAATAAACCGCCTGCTCGATCCAAAGGTACTCACCAACTTTACCCGCTACACTTCACAGGGCAAAGAGCAAGTTACTGATTTTAAGCGTGATGAAAACGGCGTAATCCGTGAAAACCTGATTATAAAAGGCAACAATCTGCTGGCGCTCCATACTCTTAAAACTCAGTTTCGAGGCAAGGTGAAGTTGATTTATATTGATCCGCCGTATAACACGGGAAATGATGATTTTAAGTATAACGACAATTTCAATCATTCGGCTTGGCTGACATTCATGAAGAATCGTCTGGAAGTGGCGAGAGAATTACTGCGTCAAGATGGTTCAATTTGGATAAACATTGACGATAATGAGGCCCATTATTTAAAAGTCATCTGTGATGAGATGTTCGGCAGGGAGAACTTTGTTGCGAATGTTGTGTGGGAAAAGAAATATACAAGAGCCAATGATGCAAAATTATTTTCAGATAATCATGACCATATCATTGTTCATGCAAAAAACAAAGGATCCTGGGAATTGATTAGACTCCCGCGCTCAGAAAAAGCAAACGCTGCTTATTCAAACCCAGATAATCATCCAAAAGGTGTTTGGAAAGCCACACCTTTACATGCAAAAAGTGGTACAAACAGAAAATCTTATAGTTTTCGGAATGGTGTTGTTTGGACACCACCACCTGGAACGTATCGCCGATTTAACGACGAAACAATGAAAAGGATGGATGAAAACAATGAAATATGGTTCGGAGTGGACGGCAAACAAATCCCACAAAGAAAAAGTTTTCTTATTGATGTTGAGGATGGAATAACCCCAACAACCATTTGGAAATATCAGGAAGTTGGACACAACCATGAAGCAAAGGAAGAATTGAAACATCTTTTTCCTGAAAACGTATTTTACAGTCCAAAACCAGAAAGATTGATAGAAGCGATTTTGCATCTTGGATCGAAGGAAAAAGATCTGATCCTAGATTTCTTTGTGGGTTCAGGCACCACTGCTGCCGTTGCGCACAAAATGGGCAGGCAATATATCGGCATTGAGCAGATGGATTACATCGAAAACATTCCTGTTGAGCGGTTAAAAAAAGTCATTGCGGGCGAACAAGGTGGCATTTCCAAATCCGTCAACTGGCAGGGTGGCGGCGATTTTATCTACTGCGAGCTGATGAAATACAACGAGGCTTTTATAGAACATATTCAAGCGGCAAAGTCCAGTGAAGAACTTGTTGAAATCTGGAAGGCTATGGCAGAAAATTCATTCTTAAACTGGTACATCAACCCGAAAATGCCGGAAGAAGCGGTTAAGGATTTCGAGGCGATCGGAAAAGAACCAGAGGGATTTGAAAAACAGAAAAAACTACTTGCAGAACTGCTGGATAAAAATCAGTTATACGTAAATTTATCTGAAATTGACGACACCCAGTTCAAAGTCAGCGAAGAAGAGAAGGTGTTGAACCGGAAGTTTTTCGGGCAACAGGTATGACTGCGCTTTATTCTGATACGCATCCCAAAATGGAAGCCTTACAGATTCAACTCTTGCGGCAGGCAAGCCCTACCCGCAAAATGAATATGCTGGCACAGTTGAACGCCTCGGCCCGAATGCTGGCTATGACAGGCTTGCGTTCTCAATATCCACAAGCCAGTGAAGCTGAATTACACCGTAAATTGGCAGATATAATATTGGGAGAAGAGTTAGCGCGAAAAGTTTACGGAGAAAGCACTTATGCAGAATGAACCCATCGAAGTAACACTCAAGGTTACGGATATTTTCGAAAAACTTGGTGTCGCTTACCTGATTGGTGGCTCGCTCGCATCCACGCTCTACGGCATGGTGCGAACCACTCAGGATTCGGATATTGTTGCGGAAATGCGTCTTGAACATCTCCAGCCGTTTGTCGCCGCATTACAGAATGAGTTCTATCTAGACGATGAGATGATCGCTGAAGCCATCCGGCGTCATTCCTGTTTCAACATTATTCACCGTGAAACTATGTTCAAAGTAGATGTCTTCATTCCTCAGCCGCGTCCCTTTCTCCAATCTCAACTTGCCCGCGCTCAAAGACAAACCTTCCTATTTGAAAAGGATGTCAGTGCAAAATTTGCCAGCCCCGAAGATACGATTCTCTCCAAACTCGAATGGTATCACCTGGGTGGTGAAGTCTCCGTGCATCAGTGGCGTGATATTCTCGGCGTGCTGAAAACCCGCGCCGGCGAACTGGATATGAACTACTTACGACAATGGGCAAGTGAGTTGAAAGTCGGCGATTTGTTGGAACGTGCATTAAATGAGGCGAAGTAATTGAATAACTCCATGTCCGAACAATTCCTTTATCAACAACTTGATACACTTTCCCATTGGGGCAGTATCAAAAAAGAAGTTCCCGAGAGCGTAGCGCAAAATCTGCACCCTAACTATGAATTGCGTCATTACCAGATAGAAGCCTTTGCCCGTTTTATCCATTGCTATGAGAATGACTTTCCAGGCAAAACAAAGCCTCTACATCTTCTTTTCAATATGGCTACCGGAAGTGGAAAGACCCTTATCATGGCAGGACTTATCCTGTACCTCTATGAAAAGGGCTATCGCAACTTCCTGTTCTTTGTGAACTCCACCAACATCATTGAAAAAACTAAAGATAATTTCCTCAATCCTTCCAGCATTAAATACCTATTTAATCCGGATATTTATATTGACAAACGTCATATACATGTTTCGTCAGTTGAAAACTTTGAAGCAGTGAATACCAATGATATCAACATCTGCTTTACCACGATCCAGAAACTTCATTCTGATCTGACCAACGAAAAAGAAAATTCGCTGACTTTTGAGGACTTTCGTAAGCATAAGATTGTTCTGATTGCCGATGAAGCCCATCATATAAACGTCAAGACGAAATCGGAGGGAGAATTGTTCGAAAGCTGGGAAAATACCGTCGAACGCATCTTTACGCAGAATGAAAATAATCTGCTTCTGGAATTCACCGCCACTCACGATTACACAACGCTGGCGATGGTAGACAAATACCGCAATAAAGTCATTATTCGCTACGACCTGCTGCAGTTCCGCAACGATGGCTTTTCAAAGGATGTTGTCATTGTACAGTCTGATTTTGACCATCGGGAACGTATCCTGCAAGCGCTCATCCTTAATCAGTACAAGCAGGAGGTGGCAGCAAAATATCGCATCAACTTAAAACCGGTGATCTTATTCAAAGCCCAGCGAACCATAGAGCAATCCAAAAAAGTCCAGGCGGAATTTCATAAACTAGTTGATGAGCTTACTGCCAGACAGATCACTGTCATTCGCAAGTCAAACATTCCCCTTGTGCAACGTGCCTTTCGATTTTTTGATGAACAAAGAATAAGCGATGAGCAACTTGCGAATCGGTTAAAGCAAGAATTCCAACCTGATTTTTGTTTATCGGTAAACGATGAAAAAGAAAAAGAGAGTTATCAAATTCTCGTCAATACATTGGAAGATAGGAATAACCGTATCCGTGCCATTTTCGCCGTCCAAAAGCTCAATGAAGGTTGGGATGTGCTAAACCTTTTCGATATTGTTCGTTGTTATGAAACGCGTGATTCTGGCAAAGGCAAAATTGGCACTACCACGTTATCCGAAGCGCAACTCATTGGACGAGGAGCCCGCTACTTTCCCTTTGTTATGCCGGGAAGTGATGACCGTTTTCGTCGTAAATTTGACGGCGATCTGGAACACGAACTACGTGTTTTGGAAGAATTACACTATCACAGCATTAATGATTCACGGTATATCTCAGAAATTCGTCAGGCACTAATCGAGCAAGGTATGATGAGCGAGAGCGAAGTAACTCGCGATCTGAACCTGAAGGAATCTTTTAAAAATACACAATTTTACAAATGTGGGATTATCTGGTTCAATAAGCGCCAACCGAAAGACTACCATCGCATACACTCCTTCGCTGATCTAGGTGTCAAAAAAAGAAACTATAATCATTTTATTTCGACAGGAAAAGGTGGTGTGACCAATGCCCTGAAGAATGGTGAAAATGTTTTTGTGGCGAAAGACGAATCACGTCAAGATATTAAAATACGAGACATTGACCGTAATATTATTCAATCTGCCATTGCCCGTAATCCGTTTTTCACCTTTGCCAATCTCAGGCGCTATTTTTACAATCTGACTTCCATTCGTGAACTAATAGATTCGGAAAATTATCTTGGCGGATTGGAAATTACCTTTCAGGGTAATATTTACGAAATAGAAAAAAACCAAGCTGAAAAACTTGCCGCTGTTTCAGGTTTATTGAGCCAAATCGAGACAGAAATTCGGGCTAACATCACCGATTACGAAGGCACTCGCGATTTCAAGCATGATGAGATAAAAATAGTCTTTAGAAATAAGAAACTTAAGTTTGACGCTAATAATCCTCGTGCCAGAAAGGATCCTGATTTTGATAATTTTGTCTCTAATAAAGATTGGTTTGCTTTCAATACTATTTATGGAACAAGTGAAGAGAAAGCTTTTGTCCGTATGCTGGATAAGCAGATGCAAAAATTGCAGGAACAAAATAAGGAAATATACCTTTTACGGAACGAAAGACATTTCGCCATCTATAATTTTGCTGATGGCAGAGCTTTCGAGCCAGATTTTGTCCTCTTTTTACGCAAAAAAAATGGCATGCTGCTAACATATCAATTGTTTATAGAACCAAAAGCAAAATTTCTACAAAAATCTGAATCCTGGAAATTGGATTTTTTAAATGAGATCAAAAAAGAATTTAAGGACAGGTTGTTGAACTTTGAAGATAAGAACTATCGTTTAACTGGCGTGCCATTCTACGACAATGAAGACGAGAATAAGTTTTGGGAAGAGCTCGAGTCTGTATTATAATAAAAAGCCTAAAAGTATTAAAGGCATATAAAATCATAAAAGACATTTTTATCCGACATATTGTAATTATGGCTTAAGTCAATGTCATTCGGCGCATTTTCCTGCTCCGAATTTTGATTGATAAACCAGTGATAAAATGAAAATTGGTTTTGGTGCATAAACAATCTGGCTCCATTTCATTTAGATGAAAATTGTTTTTTTCTAATACTCACAGGCTAATATGAAGAGCAAATGGTTAATAGTTTAATACTCACCGCGAAGCGGTCGAAGTTTTGTACTAAGACGAAACCACATAATAAAATTTATTCCTTGCAGAGGATAGAGAAGAAACTATTTGATGCCCAGGCTAATCTTCAATGCCTGATCAACTTCTTGCATTCGAGTGGGCGAAAGTACACCAATCTTACGTACTAAACGTGCCTCAATATCAACGGTTCTAATCTGTCCGCAGTTTATGTAACTGTCAACCTCCATGCCGGATTCCCCATGCTTTAGAAGTACGAAGATTGGCATTGCTCGCGTACTTTCCTTGATACTAAAGACAGGTGCAATAATTGTGGTTCTAGAATGTTGATTGCCCTGGTCATTTTGGACAATTACGGCCGGGCGAGTTTTATTAATCTCACTGCCAACAGTTGGATCTAGATTTACCAAATACACATCACCACGTTTTGGGAATACTTGATCAGACTTCGTCACTGACATGTTCCCACTCTTCATTCATTTTCCGCAGAAACTCAGCATTGGCCTGGTATCCCTCTATTAATTGCTGTTTCATTTGCTCTTCAGATAAGCGATCAAGCAATTCCTCTATGGCTGTTCTTATCATTTGATTGACTGAAGAAAAATTGGCTTCCTGAACGGCTTGCTCCATTTGAGTCTTTAGTTCCCGCGGTACGACTAATTGAATTCGAGCTGTTTGGCTCTGATTATTTTCTTTGGTTAACATAATCATTTCCTTTTTATTCTATTTTCATTACACCAAAATATACACAATAGATATACACATTTCAAAATGTAATTAATTATAACTTTTCCAAATTTTTTAGAAAGTTTAACCTATCCAAGGCAAGTAAATTTTGAGTAAAATAATTTTTACAATACTTCAAGACCTACAGTCTATTTTAAGTTCTATAATCGTTAGATTGACCCACACTGCGTAGCGGTTAAAGTATTGTAGTAAGACGAAACCGCATAAAAGTTATCCCTTGGAGAGGATAAAGAAGAAACTATCCCTTTCCGAATGGTTTTAGTAAAATTATCAAATGACAAAACAATTCTATTTAATGACTTGATAAAACATTTAAATGATTTGACAACTTTGTTTGTTGGTAAAAACAAATGGCCAAACGATTTGGCCAAACATTTTGACCGTCTGATAAAAGGTCCAAACGATTTGGCCACTTTGTTTACCGGTTAAAATAAGTGGCCAAATGATTTGGCAATCTTATTTTACCGTCTAACAAAAGTTCCAAATGACTTAACAATTTGTATAAATGGTTTGATAAAATTGTCAAATGACTAAAACATTTTAAAAAATGACTTTTTAAAATGGATTAACGACTTGAAAACTATTTCAAGCAGTTCTGACTAATCGTCTGATAATCGGAATGATGCGCTAATCGGACGTATTATCTACCGCAGGCGGTTTTAAGTTGATTATGATTGACTACCGCGTTATACGCTTTGCTAAAATTACAAAACGGTTTTATTGCAATGTTGTTTGCAAGGTTATCAGAATTTCTTCTAATTTTATAGAAAGTTTTTCTACCAAACTTAAAGCCCTCTGGGCTAGTTGGGAATCTATGGTTTTTAGATAAACAATCACCTCAGATGTAAACCAATTTCCGCCACTCCAAAGGAGGAACTAAATTGGTTTAGGTGCAATATGTTTAATAGGTTAACACCCACCGCGGAGCGGTTGAAGTATTGTAGTAAGACGAAGCCGCATAATAGAAGTTATTCCTCGTAGAGGATAGAGAAGTAACTATTTGCCACAGACAATCTTTATCTGATTGTTTTATGCGCTTTGCTAAAATTACGATAAGATTTTATTGCAATGTCGCAAGTTGCATTTTCTATTGACAATCAAATAATAAATGATTAAAATATTTATAAATGAAAGGGAATAGGCAAAAACGGGGAAGGAAATTTACTTTAGCGAAACATGCTTTTGAAGATGTTGCTACGTTTATCAGCTAGTATATGAGTGATGTACTTAAAAATAGGCGAATATTAGTCGTAGGATTTTTATTATTCAGTTCATTACTATACCCTAATGAATTGGATGTCTTATCTAAAAATAAATTACCTAACTGGGTAAAAAATACCCCGCAAGGAAAATATTACAATTACTATAAAGGAGTAGGAACAAGTAATTAAACATTATCAGAAGCAAAAATTAGCAATTTCTGATGCTATTTCTACTATCGTTGAGTGTATGCAGCGTGCGGAAGTTCGTAGACGATTCCTTGTCCACCGTTACTGTCTTTGCCAGCGGGCGATGAACATGCAAATTGCTCTGAAACCTGCATGATGTATACACTGTGTTGGCGGTAGTGTTTTATTTATCAATCATTTAGTTAATAAATCTCTTGTATGCTTTATCAAATCCAATCCACCAAATTGGCCATGACCTGGAATTACAATCTTGGCTGTTGGAAATATAGTAATCAATTTATCAATCGTTTTTGGATAAGCAATTAAATCGCCATCCGCTGTATTCCCTAAATCCTTTGAGTTTATACTCTTAATCATACAACCAGCAAACAGAATCTGCTCTGAAGGAATCCAAACGACGATATTATCCAAAGAATGAGCTGCCCCAAAGTAATAACATTTAATCAATTTATCGCCAAGCTGCAATTGCAAAGAATCCTTAAATCCATGTGTAGGAATTGGTAAGTTTTGGGATTTAGCAATATCAATTGTCATTTGATTTGCATAAGATTCTATTTTTTGTTTTTGTAAAAATCCCAATCCACCCATACAGTCATTATGCCAATGATTTGGTACAAATCCGACAATTTTTAATTTCATTGAATCATTAAGCCAAGTAACTAAATCCATTGTTAATGAATCTGTCATAGGCGTATCGAACAGAAATGCTTCGCCCTTATTTATAAAAATCAATCCGTTTGAAGGAAATCGACCAAATTCAGGCAAATCAGAATATGAAATATGCACATAAGCATTTTCTGATAGTTTAATCAACTCAAGGTCATTAGAAATATGAATCTTTTTATAATCAATCTGTGAGAATCCATTATATTGAAGCAATCCAACAACTATAAAAACTATCAAATTTTTCATAAAACTATCGTTGTGAGCGTCTTGTAACATTACCGCAAACACGCTGTTATACGCCGTCGCCATTATTCCTCACCTTCCCCTAAATTGATTGAAGTATAGATAATACCAATACCTCCGCCTTCATAATCAAATTCTATACCTTCTCTCATACCTCCTTTATTACCCCCATAGGGATGCCCAAAAAATTCGTTTACGAAATTCATTAATTCAGCTTTTTTCTCTTTTTGGGCTTTCCTCATTATAGCAGAAAATAATTCACGGATGAAATCAAAAGCAGGAATGTTATAAACCCCGATATCTGAATAAGTTAGCTCTCCAATATAGCCTCTTAAATACTTATCCACAAAATCATGAATATTAGAGGCTGAACGAGAAAAACCAAGAATACCTATAAAATAAGGTGGGAAAAATGGAATGGGCATTCTGTGCCTCCATAGTTTCCGCCAAAAGTAGAAAAATTCTTCAATAGGAGGCAAATCAAAAGGTATGGGATAAGTGAAATAAGAACTTGGTGGTTCCCACAATTTGGATACGTTGACTATGTTTATGGATTTTCTATTTCCTACGAAACTTTCTAATTGTGTTGCACTTACAAAAATAAAATCTCCCGGACTGAAAAGCAAATTAAAAGAGCCTAAACATCCAGAGTAATTAGGTAGATTGAACTCCCTCATAGGAATTATAGAGCCTCTTATCCCCCGAAATGATGGGAAACGGGAAAGTAAATAGAGTTGCTCTTTGTTGCTAATATTCCATCTTAAGCTATCGTCATCTTTTTTAAACTGTGAAATCGTAAACTTTTCAAAATATTTTCTTCCGTTATAAATGACAGATAGTATGAAAACGAGATCTCCTAACTCTCTTTGTACTCTTTTCCCATAATATTCAAATTCTACTTGGGATTTATTCCCATGAATAAAAATACTTTTGGTAGAAATCTTAAATCTATTGGCTGATATTGATAAACCATTTAACTCATTTACAATTCCTTCTATTACTGAAACCATAGCAGGTTCATAAAATTCTCGGTTGTATCCTTCGTTTAAACCTACTTGAACTTTGTATGCGAAATCCTTTTCATATTTTGCAAAATGCTCTGTGTTTATCAATTGAAGGTATTTTTCTACTACTTCATCTACGGGCATTTTAATTCCTCCTTATGTCGATGGCGCATAACGTTTTGCGGCTATGCGCCGTTTTAATGGCGTATAGCCGCTGTTAGCGGTAGGGTTTTATATTATTTAATTTTGTTTAATAGTATCACACATAATTAATTGGTACTGGTATGTAGTGGATTTACGTTACTAATTTAAACTTTTTTAGCCAAATATTTTCAATATATGCGATGCCACAGCAATAAGTGTTAGGACTATTATAAGCAAACCGAAATAAAGTGGAACATTTTTTTCCGTTGAAGTAAAAGACCTGTATTTACTAGGACGTAACCCCTTACCAAGTGAAATCCACTCAGCAGCGTATATTTGTGCATCAAGCTCTCGCTCCAAACGTAGTATTACATCAAATTTAGCTTTATTCAGCTTACCGTAATTGTCTATAAGATTCCTCCAAGAATTGCAAAGTAGTAAACCAACTGCTGCAAATCCGCAAAGTAACCATATTGTGCCAGAATGTAGGGCTCCGGCCCTAACCATCAGCCCAGCAATAGCGAGAAGACTCCCTATTGCTGTTATAAAAAACTCATTAGTCTTTTGTCTTCTCTGAATGAGGCTTTCCGATGAATTGATCATCAACTTGTATAACTCGAGAGTGGTTGCTCCATCTTTTCTTTTGAAGCACTCTTCAAATTCCTTTTCGAGATCGTAAAGCGACTTTAATATAGAACATATCTTACCATGGGAATCGTTGGGATCGATTTCCAGAATTGGTAAACCGCTTTCTTCGGCTTTCTTGATTTCCCAAACTGCATTTTCAGATTTTTCACAAGAATCTCGATCAAAAACTATGATTGCTTCAGCTTGCGAAATTGCTTTAATTGCATGATCTTTCCACTCCTCACATTCAGCACTGTCAAGGAGAATTAGGTCAAACTTTGCAGCTATTTCCTGGCCGATTTTTTTAAAAAGTGTCTTAACCTTCTTTCTGTCGCTGAATCTATGAATTACAAACAGTTTCATTTATATGAAAGCCTTCTATAATGTATCCAACCAGTTCTTGATATTTTCCCACGTCCAATTGACTATTCTCACTCCGTCCAATTCAGTGGGCAGTGTGGTAGGCTTATCATCGCTGTAACCCCAGATACCACGGCGTGGTATTTCCTCCTCTTGTGCGCATTTTATCTCCCAAAGTTGACCTTCGGCCTTTTTCGTATTCTTCGTTACAATAATCAACATACCATCACAACCTTTTATCTTTGTACGACAATTAGTCTTCCAGGATGAATCCCAAGGTTGCTTGACGGACATGTCGATAAACTCGAAGGGAGACTTTTCATTTCTAGCTTGGCCAACCAAAAAATCCCTCAAGGTCTTGTCTTCAATTGCAAAACTTATAAAAATACGATTTTTTCTTGCCATTTTAATTCCTCCTTTAGAATAATTTTATCATAATTTTATTCTGACATTTATTTTTTAATATTTCCTTACTTATAAAATCTTACCGCTAACTTATTTTTCACGCAATAATATTGCGTATAATAGTTTAAATGTCCAAATTATATACGCATTAACTGAAAATAAGGAGGTAATTGGTATGAAAAGAGGCGAAGTGATCGAAAAGTTTAAAAGAGAATTAGGTATTCGTAACTACAGTCCGCGGACTCAGCGCACCTACTTAAGCAGTCTGATAAAATTTCTGAATTATATTGATCAGAATCAGCCCTCACAAATAGATTGCAATTTTTTGAAGGATTATCTTTATTATCTGAAAACAGATTGTCAATTTTCCTATTCGTCAATGAAACATGCTCTGGCAGTGCTTCATTTTTTATATGGAAATGTCATTAAGCGACCGATTGACTTTGATTTTGATTTGAAAATCCACAAGGGTTATCCTTTACCGGAGGTATTATCCGCTAGCGAATTACAGAAAATTTTCAGGAGTGTTACTAATCTTAAACATAAAGCAATTTTAATGACGATCTATGCCTGTGGTTTGCGGGTTTCAGAAGCGATTAATCTTAAGGTCAGTGACATTGATTCCGACCGGATGTTAGTCCGGATTTCGCAGGCAAAAGGTCGCCAAGACCGACAGGTGATTCTATCGGAACGGCTCTTAGCAATACTAAGACAATATTGTCACGTTTATCATCCAAAAGAGTTTCTATTCGAGGGATCAGGTGGTAGAAAGTACTCTGCTCGTAGTATTCAAGCAGTGTTTAGAAGGGCGGTAAAAAAGACTGGCATTGATAAGAAAGTTACTGTTCATACTCTACGGCATAGTTTTGCGACGCATCTTCTAGATCGGGGCACCGATATTCGTTATGTTCAGGAATTGCTCGGACACAAACATCTTTCTACGACACAAATCTATACCCATGTAAGCAATTACAATATTAAGAAGATTAAGAGCCCACTGGACTATTTAGAAGTATAATCACTCCGCTATAACGTGAATGTTAAAAAAGGGTTAATGGAACATTTTAGCTGCTAAAAACTTTTAGAATATTTGATATTCAGATAAATAGGGAGAAAATATTATTAAGAGAAAAAATTATGTCAAAAAAAATGTCCGTTTTGTGGCTATCAAAGAACCAAAAAATGTGGGAAAAATAGCAACGGGAAGCATCGATATTATTGCTTTGATTGCCGTAAATATTTCCAGCGGCATAAATCGAAGAAAGATAAACAAGCTCTAAAGGTATGGCATAATTATGTGTGAGAACGACAGACAATATCTTCGATATCTATTTGATACAATCGTAGTTCTAAATGGGTTCGTAAGCAAATCTCAGGGATTGAGATTAGGGCAACTAAGATTGAACCTTGTTCGGTAGTCATAGAAGCCGATACGACCTTTTTCAATAGACATGAAGGTCTCTGCCTATTTTATGCCCCGGCTTTAAAAAAGACTATTGGTTATGCTTTTACAGAAACAGAGACGGCATCTGTTTACCGGTACATAAGAAACACTATTGAAGTCCAGGGATTTACCCTCTTAGCTGCTGTTGTTGATGGCCGAAAAGGTATAAAGGAGGTATTTCAAGATATCCCGGTTCAAATGTGTCAGTTTCATCAACTGATGATTCTTAGGCGGTATTTAACAATGAATCCACGTTTGGAGGCAGGGCAAAAATTACGAGAATTAAGTCGTGATTTATGCAAAATCCAAGGAATAGAATTTGAACAACGTTTTAACGAGTGGTTGATGAAATGGGAGGAATTTTTAAAAGAAAGGACATTTGGTCAGGATGGGAAATGGTATTATACTCATAAACGTTTACGTTCTGCCAGACGGAGTCTAATGACTAATTTGCCATATCTTTTTACGTCCTGATCTTTGTACTTCCGAAATGACTAATTTTAAAGAGAAATTTAACTTAAAATTAAAGGAATCTCTCCAGATATATTGAGGTTTTAATCCGTAATTAAAACCTAAAATTATCTGCGAAATTTTGAACAATTAGCAGCTAAAATATTCCATTAACCC
>Ga0209506_1000092_pt1 | contig 122201 bp, 94 predicted proteins | sample AD_JPNHG2_MetaG_FD_184409 | JGI IMG/M metagenome (GOLD analysis project Ga0209506, IMG submission 184409) | Active sludge microbial communities of municipal wastewater-treating anaerobic digesters from Japan - AD_JPNHG2_MetaG (SPAdes) (version 2) | ecosystem: Engineered > Bioreactor > Anaerobic...
ATCCGGGGACGGGGACGATTCAGTGGACGCCGGGGTTGGCGGAGGCGGATACGACGCAGACCTTTACGGTACGGGTGAGTGACAACGGGACGCCGGTGCAGAGTGCGGAGCGCAGTTTTGCGGTGGAAGTGGTGGGGGCGGTGGTGATTACGCGGGCGCAGTTGCAGGGAGAGACGATTGTGCTGACGTGGAATGCGATTCCGGACCAGACCTATCGGGTGCAGTATAAGGACAAGGTGACGGATGCGGAATGGACGGATTTGACGGATGTGAGCGCGGCGGAGAGCACGGCGACGGTGGTGGCGAGCCTGCTGGATGAATTCGGGCGAATTCCCAGCCGCTTCTTCCGCATCATGATTGTCAATTAGCGCGGCGCCACCAAAACGAACAAAGTCTTGCCAAGCCTGGCATTTGGTTTATGGTTAACCATACCGGGCTATGTTAGAGTGTGTTAGACCGCTTTTGGCGGATGCTGTTCTCTCAGGTTTGGCGGTATTGGCGGCTGGACTTGTGGGTTACTTGGGGTGGCTGTGCTTTCGCGAAAAGCGCCAGCGACTGAGATTGCGTCGCGAACAGGAGCGTTGCCGCCGGGACCATTGGGGATACATTTAACACTGGCAAGGCGCGTTTGATTTGCGGTTGCAAAAAAAGATTATTCGTGTATTTTTAGGCTCGACGAAATGGTTGCTATGGGTTAGTGTTAGGTAATCGTTCTTTTGTCCGGGTGGCTGACGACCTTTGCCTCCCCAGGGGTTCCCCACCCCAAAATACCTGCCAAGGTCCAGGCCATCCGGACTATTTTTTTACGAGAACGAACCAGATGGTTATCCAGCAAGAGGCAGGCCCAACTCCAATGGGTCATCGAGAGTTAGCACTGCGGTTAAACGTTTCCCCCGGACAGGGTAGCGCAATCCCTCCTCAATTCTTCCAAGCGAAGGCCTGTTTCTTCAAGGCGTAGAGATAGCCGACGAGCAGAACAGCCAGGAACACCGCCATTGCCCCGAAAATCGCTCCACCGCCTTCCTTGAGCATATCCCGATAGATAACTGCCCAAGGATAAAGAAAAATGACTTCGATATCGAACAGGATGAACAACATCGCCACGAGGTAAAACTTGATGGAAAACCTTGGCGTACCCTCGCCCATCGGCACCATGCCACATTCATAAGGGGTGTCTTTGACGGCGGGCCGCTTGCCTCGCTTGCCAAGGACGACGGACATGCCCAACATGCCAAAGGAAAATACCACCGCCAGCATCCCGAGCATCAACACCGGGAGGTATTGCGACAGTTGTGCTTCTGACATGCCCCGAATCTAAAACCTGTTCACCTTTTGGCAAGCTGAATCCGGCGTAATTTGGGCGTGCATTTTTCGTTCTGTATGCTAGCCTGAAATTAAATGTATCCTACGGTTGTCACCCGCAATCCAACCGCCGTACAGGCTGAGGTCGAAACTGCCTATCTCGTAATCTTTCCCCATGCTGACTTGGCGTTTGTGGGACGCTTTTTTGATTGGGCTATTGATTGTTTTAGCGGCAAACACCGGGATTATCAGGCGGTAGATGCCCGGTACCATGATTTTGAGCATACCCTCCAAGGGGTTCTTTGTCTGACCCGCCTGTTGCGGGGGCGCCATCTGGCTAACGCGCAGCCCCGGCTTAATGAGCGCATGTTCCAACTCGCCCTGGCCGCCATCCTTTTTCACGACACCGGCTATCTCAAGAAACGCGATGATATAGAAGGCACGGGAGCCAAGTACACGCTCACCCATGTCCAGCGCAGCGCTGAATTTACCGCTCAGTTTCTTCAGGAGAAGGGGTTTGGCGCTACTGACATCCAAGCCGTGCAGAACATGATTTCATGCACCGGCGTGAATGCGACCCTGGAAGCCATAACTTTCCAGAGCGAATTGGAAAGAATCGCAGGCTCCTGCTTGGCGACTGCCGACTTGCTGGGGCAGATGGCAGCGGAGGATTATGTGGATAAGCTCCCGGTTCTCTTTTCCGAGTTTGCTGAAGCCGCCCTCTACACAAAAGATCAGACCAGTTTTGTTGCCAGCTTTTCCAGTGCCGAAGACCTAATCCGCAAGACCCCGGATTTTTGGCGGAAGATTGTGCGGGTGAAATTGGACCGCGATTTTTCGGGAGTGCATATCTTTCTCAACGACCCCTATCCTGCCGGCCCCAATCCTTACTTTGAGCGGATTGAGGCTAACCTCGCCCGCTTGCGCGAGCGGCTTTGAGAGGAATACCTGCGCGTCCAAGCGGGCGACAGAACCACCGGGAAGCCAAGGCTGGTCTGAGCCGCCAAACGCAGGACACACACTTGGCTGGCAACCCGATCAGTTTAATGGTGTTGGGGTGGCTAGCGGAGCAGTCATCTCATACGGCAACCGCCAAACATTTGAGCCGGAGGAATCCCCAAAGTACAACCGCGAAGGCGAGAATTGGGTTGGTTGTCCGTCGGCCCAAAACGCGAAGAAGGGATCTTGAGCATTCAAGGGACGACGCGCGTACGTGTGATTGTAAAGGCTGTTGGCAGTAAGCTGGCGAGTCATCGTCCAGGTTTGCCCCTGGTCCACGCTGGTCCAAAGCGCCATCTCGCCCCCGGTCTGCCAGGGTTGTGGTCCAACTTGGGTTGGCCCAATGATAAGCCATTTGTCCGGCAGAATGTAGAGGCTGCCCATATCGTAATTGTGATCGGATGTGCAAACCACCGAGGTCAGCCATTGCGTGCCGTTCCAGCGTGCCACTGTCCATTCGCGCGGATCGCCGCCTGGCCCGGGTTGGTAATGGCGGCTGACAATATAGAGCAACACCGGGTGGCCGTTGGTGTCGAAATTTAGATCGCAAGTGTACATCAACTTGCCTTCGGACGCCAGATCGAAGATGCGGGCGGGATTATTGGTCGTGGTGAGCGGCAGCACTAGCGGCACACCGGCCGCCGTGGTCCAAGTGGCACCGTAATCCGCCGTTTGGGCGTAATATATGTCCGTTCGTTTATCAACATTTCCCCCGGGATGACGGTTAAAAAAGGTAGCCACCAACCCATCCGCACGCACGTTGCTGACCTGATAATGCCCCCCTATGCCGGCCAGTTTCCGATGCGGGCTCCAGGTCACGCCATTACTGCTCGTCATCCAATAGAGTTCGCGTCCGGCGGTATATTTCGTGAACAGGGTAAAGAACCCGAAGCCGGGGATGTGCCGCGGCTGGGGATAGGTCATTTCATCCTGCCTGATGAAATCAAAACTGGCGCTGCTGTAAGGCGTGCGACTGCGAAAAATCCAGCCTGGCCGTGCGGCGGCACGGCCGCTGACGAACACCCACAAAAAGCCTTGATCATCCAGCGCCAGGGAAGCGTTGTCGTGCGGATCGTTCACCCCGTGTTTATCGAGCACGAGCGTTGGGCGAGGCACCTGCCCAGTGGCGTGGTCGTATTCTGAAACCATGATCAGCAGGTGGCGCTTATCTTTGAGCGTGCCGCCGTAGGTGAAGAATGTTTTGTTAACCTGAGGCGCATAGATGGCCAAAGGAATGTGATTGGCCGTATAGGTGCCCAGACCGCCCGAGTATTTGTCGCCGTAGCTGGAGAACTGCCCGAGAGTGAACCAGATACCGCGATAGCCGTCCGCGTAGCCGGGCGGCGGCAACTTCTTCACCCGGTAAAAACGAGCCGCGTTAGTGGCTGTTTCATTGGTAAACCAAGCTACGAGTCCACTGCCCGGGACAATGGCTAAAGGCGACCAAACCTCATTGGTCAATGCGCGCGTGTATTCGATACAGTATTCAGCATTGGTTTGAGTCTCAAACGATAACCGAAACTCGTTCGTCAAAACGGATATGTTTGTCAGGTAAAAAACCTCGGGTGCGCCGGTCGCGCCCTCGGCGGTGATGACCAGGTTATCCACATCAGCATAGGAACCTGTCACGCCACGGATTCCTCCCAAACGCAACCGATTATAGGCTTTGTTCGGCGGGTGATGATTCCGCCAGGGCAGATTTGTGGCAAGCAATGAGCCATCTACCTTCAAATCCCAAGTGCCAAACCTGGGACCGCTCAGATAGCTGATCATTTCCACATGATGCCAGTTGGTATCGAGATGACGTACAGCCCGCCATTGTGAGCCGTCGTAGTAGGCCAGTTGGTTGCTCACCGTTCCCCAGCCCAACAGACAAGTCTCGCCATCGTTATCCGGCAGCAGAAATACATCCAAGGTGCGAGTGGCAGCCGTCGAAGCCCGTGCTTCCAGGCTGACGGTGAGGGTTCCGTCAGAGACCGGCGGGAAATGCAAGAAATCCATGTTGTCCGTCCCGGTTTGTACTCGTCGCAATACCTGTCCATGACTATCCCCCACCAGCGGGACGATTTGCGCAGGGGTGCCCGGTGCCGGCTCCCACCTGGCCCCTCCGTCCGTCACTAATTGCAGATTGCCCGGCGGATACAGTTCCGTGTCGTTAAAACCGTTCACATCGGCCAACACGAGCGGCTGATTCGTCTGCGCTTGCAGGAGTGAGGAAACAAACACCATGGCCCCCCCCAGGACCACCCCTTTGAGGATATAAGGCTTCCAATGCATTGGAGAAGTCTAAGATTGATGCCTGTTAAGGACAAGTTTCTTTTAGCCGAAATGATTCAGATTTTATCCCCAATTCGCGCCACTAAACGCGCAAGTCTTTGGTTTTACAGGTGAAAATATTCGGGGTACAGTGACCGATCCGTTGAATTCGCCAACCAAACGGCTCGTTGAAACTATCCACTGGCCTGCCAGATCCGTTTAGACTCCAACAGGGCAATGGCGTACGATTGGATTACGCAACAGCAACGTTTCAGATAAGGCATTCAAAAGCCATTCAGGTCCTTTCTTTTCATTAAAAAGCCGCTTTTTATCAACCCGATATTTATAACCGACTGATTTTAGAAAACTTATCGATTATCCTATTGTCCTCTTTTGTCGTTTCGACCTTGCCAGACATTCATAGCCATTACCCAGGCACCTTGAACTTACCCTACCTCTAGGTCGTGTACAAGGGGTGTACAAGGGATGTTCACCAGGAATACATAGGATTTTAGTTGGTACATCAGATGAGCATCCCTTGTACACCCCTTGTACACGGCCTAGAGGTAGGGAATAGCCAAGGCGCGGCCATAGTAGGCCTAAGCCATAACAATTTTAGATTCCGCCTTCGATTCATTCCTCTTCGTGTACGTAAGCCATTGATTTCACGGACAAAAGACGTTTGAAATTCAACAGCCATGCCATTGAATTCGCCAAATAAGGGATTCGCCATGGCTATGGCCTGAACGATCAGAGTTACCCTGGTTCCGAAGGGACGCGAGCGGGCGGTTGGGCTACCCAACCGAATCGTTCCGTTTTAAGCCGCAACCTTGGGGCAAAGGCGTTTCCAGCGTGTGCGTAGGGTCAAAATCTTATTGCACGGCAAAGAGAGGCCCGCGAAGAACATGAGCCAGTGCTTTGACGACCACCTCTATGAATAGAAACGGTTTGCCTATAAAGTCGTTGCCTCCGTTCTGCGGAGCGTTTGCATGGTTTTCAAAGTCGCTAAGGCTGGTGACCAGCACCACGGGGGTTGCCTGGTGCGCCGGCAATGCACGAAGCCGGGCGCTGAGTTCAAACCCGTTCAGGCCGGGCAGGTCAACGTCGAGAAAGATCAAATCGAAGCTGTTCCCGACCAGCAATTCGTAAGCTGCGATCGAATCATCTATATTGACCGAATCGAGCTTTGCCTTCTCCAAAGCGTAAACCAAAGCGCGTCGCGAGAGGGTTTCATGGTCCACAACCAGAACCCTGGGCGCCGACGTTTGCGGTTGGTTCGGCGGAACACTCTGTTCACCAAGCGGAGCCAAACCGTCAACCGCCAGCGCGACCGTGCGCAGGGTGGAGGCATTGATGTTCCGGGGCGTTTCGCAAAGTTCCTTAAGCAGAGCTTCCAGCGCGTCAGACAAGCGGGCAACATGGGGCACGCCCGCAATGCCGGCGTTGCCGGTCAAAGCATGAATGCGACGATATAACTCCCCGAGCGGCTTGAGGCGGGCAGTCTCGTCTCCGGCCTGATTCAGTTCCCTGAGGAGTGAGCGCAAGGTTGCCAGCGTGGCCGGGAAACTGGTAATGAAAGAATTGCGAAGGTCGGCTTGAAAGGCGGCGTCTCGATCCCTGGTTTCGGGATGGGTTTCGGCGGCCGGAGATTCCGCCGTGAGCGGTGAACTAACAATGGCCCCGGCAGCCGCGGTTGGGGGCGCGAAAAGGGTAGCCGACGCGTCATTAGGAAAAAGCGCATTCCGCACCCCGTCAATCAGTTGCCGGGGACTGCAATTGGCTTTGGACAAACACAGGGTGGCTCCTGCTTTCCACGCCTCCTGCATGATGCTCGATAAGTAGGTATTCGAAAAGACGACAACGGGCAACTTTGCATACTCCGTCTCGGCGCGGAGCTGTTTGAGCACTTCCACCCCTGAAACTCCCGGCAGCAGCAAGTCGAGAATGACTACGTCGGGTCGAAAAAGGCGGACCTTTTCCAGCCCAGCCAGCCCGTCCAGGGCAACGTCAACTTGATAACCTTCAACGGCAAACTTGTGGCGGTAAATATTCGCTACGACCTGATCATCCTCGATAATGAGTAATTTTTTCATGGCTAAGGCCGAGCAGCGAGGCTGGCGTGCTCGACCAGGTAAGCCTCCAGAAATTCCCGGATGCGGAGGAACTCAATGCCCGCTCTGCGAGCCAATTCGGAGGCATTCGCCAGAACATTCTCCGCACCCAGGCGTTCCAACTCACGCAACAGCGGCACCAGATTCGTCATTCCGCAGGTGGCGCTTGCCCCGGCGCAACTGTGTGCCAGGCGCCGCACTTCCTGGGCTTTGCCGTCACGCACGGCGGCCTCGATTTGCTCGATTTGCGCGCTGGTTTGGTCCAGATAAAGGGTCACCAGTTCGCGCAGGTTTTCAGGGCTGCCATCCGTAAAGTCGAGAAGCCTTGCCATGTCCACGGGCGCGCTAGAGCCCACCGGCGGCGAACCGGCGGGCGAGGCCGGCTCTTTCGCCGCTGCGGAGACGGGAGTTTTTGCCGCAGCGGAGGCTTCACTTTTAGCTGTGCCTGCGACCGGTCCCCACCGTTCCACAATCGCGCGCACGTCTTCCAGCCGCACGGGCTTGGCAAGGTAATCGTCCATGCCCGCGGCAAAGCATTTTTCACGATCCCCCGGCATCGCGCTGGCCGTCATGGCCACAATAATAATCGGAGACTTGTAATGAGGGAATTGTGCGGGCCGTTGCTGACGCTCGCGGATGGCGCGGGCAGCCTCCAACCCACCCATCTCGGGCATCATCAAATCCATGAAAATCAGATCGTAGGGCTGGCGATCCAACGCGGCCAGAGCTTCCAAACCATTGACCGCCAGATCGGCCCGATAGCCCATTTGCTGGAGCAAACGCAAGGCTACCTTCTGATTAATCTGGTTGTCATCGCACAAAAGAACGCGCAAGGGCAAACGGTGCGCCAGCGTAGTGTCGGCCTTGGGGGAAGACTGCGCTCGGGGAGCGGCGGGCTGAGCCCCGGATATGATGCGAACCAGGAGTTCCTGAAGCCGACCGGGCTTAACTGGCTTGACCAACCCATTGACAGGTGACGCGTTGGCGCCATCGTGACCTTCAACGCGAAAGCCCGGCGGGTTGAGCAGCACGAGCGGCAGATTGCCTTGTTTGGGCAACTGGCGGATTTCCGCGGCCAATTTGATTCCTTCCATGTCAGGCATATCCTGATCAATAATCGCCAATTTGAAGCCTTCGCCCGCACGCAGCCATTCCAATGCCTGCAAAGGGCGTTGTGTATAACGCGGCTTCATTCCCCATTTGCGCGCCTGCGCGCTGAGAAATCGGCAGTTGGTGGCGTTGTCGTCCACTATCAAAACCCGGACGTTGGCGAGTTGCGGCGGCGGAGTTTTGGCTGGCGTCGGCGGTTGGTCGCTCGCGGTGCGCAAAGGAAGGGTGAAATGGAAGGTTGACCCTTTTTGCAGCACGCTCTCAACCCACATCTTGCCTCCCATCAACTCGACCAGGCGTTTGCTGATAGCCAGGCCAAGCCCGGTGCCGCCATAACAGCGCGAAGTGGAAGCGTCTGCCTGGCTGAAAGACTTAAAAAGCCGGGCCATCCGGTCCACGGGAATACCGATGCCCGTGTCACGCACCCTAAAATGGAGTTGCCACGGCTCCCGATTTTTTTCGGCGCGCAGAGGAGCCGATAAAACTTCCGCCTCAATTACGACCTCGCCGGCGGCAGTGAACTTGACGGCATTGCTCAGCAGATTGACCAGCACCTGCCGCAGGCGAGTGACATCCCCACACACCCGCTCGGGCACCTCGTCCGCCCACATACAAACCAGTTCCAGTTTCTTTTCCGCAGCTTTCGGGGCCAGCAGATCAAGCGCTTCTTCCGCACACCCATATAAATCGAAGGGCTGGCTCTCCAGTTCGAACTTGCCGGATTCAATCTTCGAGAAGTCCAGGATGTCGTTGATGATGGTGAGCAGTGACTCGCCGCTGGAATAAATCGTCTCCAAATACCCGCGTTGTTCGGAAGTTAACGGGGTTTCCCGAAGCAGACCGGTCATGGCGATGATACCGTTCATCGGAGTGCGGATTTCATGGCTCATGTTGGCCAGGAACTCCGCTTTGGCCCGTGCCGAGGTCTCCGCGGCCAAACGGGCGGCCAGCAGTTCGTGATTAGCTTGCGTCAGTTCGTCTTGCAGATGTTTAGTGCGCAGCGCGGCACGCAGGCGGGCTCGCAACTCTCCTCCCTCAAACGGCTTCGTCAGATAATCCACTGCGCCCAGTTCAAACCCGCGCAACTTGTCGCTGCTGCTGTTCCACGCGGACAAAACAATAACGGGGATGGGTTGGGTCGCGGGAGACTCCTTTAGTTGCCGCAACAGCTCAAACCCATTGGCATCCGGCAAGCCGAGATCGAGTAAGATTAAATCGAATGGCCGCGTACGCGCCAACCGCAAGGCAGCAACCGCATTGGTGGCAGTAACGAGGGTAATGTTCTCGTCTCGCAACAGGCTCGCCAGCACCTCCGGCAAACGCGGATCATCTTCGACTACTAATACCTGAGACGCAGGCGTGTTCATAGTCCGGCGGTCCTAGAATCTTATTATTCGCTGCAATGAAACATCCAATAAACCGGTCTGTATTAAGCACATTCAACACCAATTCGCGGCCCGTACCAACCCGATTATCTCCCCGGTGGCCCGGCCACCCCTGGCATTTCATGCCGGTTTAGCTGAGGGTGATATGCGACGCTTACCTAAAACTAAACAAAGGCCCTAATCGAACACTTTGCCCATTTGGGTAAGTTTTCAGAGATACAGATAATTTGAAAATGGTTTCTGTCGCCGTGAAACAAATCGCAACACGATTGAAGGCCCCTGGTTACCTTCCCAAGCGGGATTGAAAAGGATCACCGAAACGAGGGTTGGCTTATTTTGTTCCTCTGCGTAACTATCTGTCTGCACGCTACTTCTGAACATTTACTTTGATATACACGTTTCCCCCAACCACCCCCCGAGACAATCCGGAGCGGGTTCAGTGATGCTACGGCAATAAAACGATGGCCGGGAGAGGAGGCAAGGACGAATGGCAAAGGAATCGGTTGTATTTCAGTCTGAATAAGCGTTCCGATGTGGCGAACCTTCGGGGGCAGAAGAACGCGCGGCAGTCTGTCCAGGAAATACCGAAACCATTGCCGCAAAGTTCTCATTTAATGACGGTGTCTGAAACTGAGATGCATCTGCCATGTTTCAAGACACTAAAGAAACATTGCCAGAAGATACCGAGGCGGATACAGTCCCGTGTATGGCTCATGCTCAGCTCAGCCACCACGCGGTTAGCGGGGATTCCTCCTTTCGTGATCTTTATGTGAAGGCCTACCGCGTGATGTTGCTCGCTCGCGTCCTGGACGACAAGTTCGCGAGCCTTTATCGCATGGGTAAGATTCACGGCGGAGTCTTCCTCGGCCGCGGCCAGGAAGCGTTAAGTGTCGCCGCAGGACTGGCCTTGCGTAAGGGAGACATTTTCGCACCACTTATTCGCGATGGAGCCGGGCGGCTGGCTTTTGGCGAACCGATTCTGGACGCCGTACGGACTTACCTGGGATCGCCGTTGGGCCCCATGCGCGCACGAGATGGAAATGTCCATCGCGGACGGCCTCGGGAAGGGGTGTTTGCGATGATCAGTCATCTGGGCAGCATGATTTCCATGGTCAATGGCGCGCTGCTGGCCCATCGGTTCAAGGGAATTTCCGACACGGTAGGAGTGGCGAGTGTGGGGGATGGCGCAACTTCCACTGGCTCTTTTCACGAAGGAGTGAATCAGGCGGCGGTGGAAAAGCTGCCCCTGGTTTTGATTATCGCCAACAATCAATACGCATACTCCACTCCCACGGAGCGGCAATTTGCCTGCGCTTCGTTGCTGGACAAGGCCGCAGGTTACGGTATTCAGGGCGAAGCGGTGGAAGGCACCGATTTATCCGCCTGCCTCCGAGTAATAGGAGGCGCGGTCAACCGGGCAAGGGCTGGCAACGGGCCGCAAATGGTTGTGGCGCAGTTACTCCGGCTTTGCGGCCACGGCGAACATGACGACGCAGGCTACATTGACCCGAATTTGAAGCAATCCCCTGTGGGGCGGGATTGTTTGAAAGTCGCGGAGAGTTTCCTGGTGGAAGAGGGCTGGGTGGATACCCCCACGCTGGCTGCGTGGCGTAATGAAGCGGTGCAGGAAACGGAAGCAAGCGTCGCGCAGGTTCAACGGGAAGCCGGCCCCGATCCGTATAAGGAGGATTGGAGCGCGCTGGCTTCCAAGCATTTGAGCGAAGGATACGACCAAAGTTGCCCCCCATGAGCCTTACCTACCTGGATGCAATTCGCGAGGCACAGGCGCGCGCGCTGGCGGATGATCCGCGAGTGTTCATTTATGGGCAGGATATCGGCACCTTTGGTGGCGCTTTTAAGGCTACGAAAAACCTGGCGCAGCGCTTTCCAGGGCGGGTGATAGATTCGCCAATCAGTGAAGATGCCATGCTGGGGCTGGCCGTGGGAGCCGCCATTCAAGGAATGCGGCCGATAATTGAAATGCAGTTTGCGGATTTTTCGACGCTCGGGTTCAACCAGATAGTTAATCAGGCGGCGACGCTATATTGGCGAACGCGCGTGCCCTGCCCGATTACGGTGCGCTTGCCCTGCGGCGGCACTTCCGGGAGCGGGCCCTTTCACAGCCAGAGCATGGAGGCGGTTTACGCGCATTATCCGGGTTTGATCGTGATGACTCCGGCCACGGTCGAAGATGCCTACAGCATGTTGTTAGAAGCCATCGCGCTGGATGACCCGGTTATTTTCTGCGAACACAAGTATTTGTATTACCACCTGAAAGCCGCGCAACTGCCCGTCGAGGCCATGCCAACCGGCAAAGCGCGCATTGCGCGAGCTGGCCGCGACATGACTTTGGTGGCCTACAGCGCTATGGTGCATGAAGCACTCGCAGTAGCGGATGAACTGGCGTCGGAAGGAGCGGAGATTGAAGTAGTTGATCTCCGCTCCGTGAAACCTCTGGATACTGATACCGTTATGGCCTCCGTAGCACGCACCGGAAGGCTCCTCTGCGTGGGAGAAGCCTGGCCCTGGGGGGGCGTCACGGCGGAGGTGATCGCACGTGTGACCAGTGAAGGCTTTGGGCTGCTCGACGCCCCGCCGCAACGGCTCAACGCGAAAGAAACCCCGGTTCCTTATCATCCCAGTTTGTGGGCGGCACATCGTCCCACGGCTCACAGCATAGCCGCCGCTGCCCGCCGTTTGTTGCGATTGTAAACGTTTTTCAGCCGCCATGCCCTCCATCCCAATCATCATGCCTCAACTCGGCGAATCTATCGCTGAAGCCACGGTCGTCAACGTGCTGGTCCCGGTTGGAGACCACGTGCAAACCGACCAAGACATCATCGAGGTGGAAACCAGCAAGGCCACCATGAACATAACCTCACCCTGCCCTGGGCGGATGGAAAGATTCCTGGCAAAGCCAGGCACCAGTTACCCGGTTGGCGCGGTGTTAGGCTATTTGGAAGCCAGCCCGGAAGACGCCACACGGCTGGGTTTGGATTTGGATTCCTCCGCCGATGATGGCGGAGATGAGTCCGAGTTTGATCTTTCACGCCGGGAACTGGCAGGTGCCAGCCATAAAGGCGTGCAACCGACGGTTCGCGGTCTGCCCGTGCCGGCTAATGCTGAAGGTGCCAGCTATATGTCGCCGCGCATGAAGGCGCGTATGATGGAATTGGGACTCCATGCGGCCGACTTGGCGGGTCTCCCAGGCAGTGGCGCCGCTGGGCGCGTGACCATTCAGGACTTTGAACGGTTTATTGCCAATCTGGAACGACATAAGCTGACGCAGGCTTCGCCCATGCGCGTGGCTGTTGCCGACGCCATGCGACGCAGTTGGACCCGGCCGCTGGCTACGGTCGCTTTGCCCGTCTGTTTCGACCCGCTTCTGAACCACCGCAAGATGTGTGATCCCAAGCCCGGCCCGGCCCTTTACGCCTTGCGGGCGCTGGCCTTGGCACTGGCTGAAAACAGCACTCCCGCCGGCCGACTCATCGGCAATAAGATTGTTCACCCTACGGCCATTGATATCGGGTTCGCTGTCGAAGCCGAAGAAGGGGTGTTGGTTCCAGTGATTCGCAGCGCAGAAAAAACGCCGCTCAAGGATTTGGTGAAACGCTACGATGAGTTGATCAAACTGGCTCATGAACGCAAGCTGCCAACCGACGTCACTGGCGGCTCTATTGCCACCGTGACCAACTTTGGCACCTTTGGTCTGACTTGGGCGACGCCTATCCCGCTGCCGGAGCAGACGCTGGTCCTGGGAATGGGCGCGGCTCGCCCAGTGCCTGCTTGGGACACGTCGAAAGCCCAGTTCGTGCCGGCTATGGAAGCAAATCTCACTTTAAGCTTCGATCACCGCGTCCTGGACGGAGGTGCGGCGGGCCGCCTTCTGGCTCGCGTAGCGCACTTGTTAAGCAGCCCAGACAAGTTATAGTTGCAACGGATCGCGGGTCGGCCGACACATCAAATTGCCTCCAATTAAAGCTCGCCTGCTCACGCCATGGTAGACCGTTAGCTTTACTTTGAAGCCTGAAGGGGACATTATAGCAATACATGATACGAATTGGAACCAGTTGTCTCGTGACGGTCTGGCTGGTGCTATGTGGCGGGTTGGCGGGCTTACTGCTGACGGTAGCCACGGCTGAGGAGACCTCCGGGCCAGACTGCAAAGAAGTATATGACTTGATCCGCTCCCATCTGGTCGGGATAACCGAGACGCAATTGAACGAGGCCGTTGTCCGGGGACTGGTGGCGGAACTCAGCCCGCGAGTGGTCCTTATTACCAATGGGAAGGCTCCTCGGACGATGGCAGGACCTCGGGTGAGCAAAGCGGAAGTGTTTCAAGGAGACATCCTGTATATACGGGTCGCGCAGGTAGGTGAGGGTTTATCGGAAGCAATTGCTCGAACATGGAGTAATCCGGGATCTGCAAACGGGGTTAACGGACTTATACTGGATTTGCGCTATGCAGGGGGTGATGATTACGCAGCGGCCGCTGCGGCAGCGGATTTATTCGTAAAAAAGGAGCAACCATTGTTAGATTGTGGCAACGGAATAGTGCGCGCGCAGACAAAGAGCAACGCGATCTGCGTGCCTGTGGCAGTACTCGTGAATCGGCAAACAACGGAGGCCGCAGAAGCGATGGCAGCGGTGCTGCGGAAGACCGGAACCGCCTTGCTCCTGGGAGGAAAAACGGCAGGCCAGGCACAGGTGACACAGGAGTTTCCTTTGAAAAATGGCGTTCGTTTGCGAATTGCGACGGCGATGATCCAGTTAGGCGATGGCTCGGCGCTGACCACAGAAGGGCTCACTCCGGATATTGTGGTAGCTGTCAATCCGGCTGAGGAACAAAAGTATTTTGCCGATGCTTTTCAAACTTTAGCGAAGACGAATCTGCCAGTTGGAACCGGTATTGCAGGAGCGACCCCAGCAACGCGGCGACCGCGCTTGAATGAGGCGGAACTGATGCGCGAGCGGCACGAGGGGTTAAGCGAGGCAAGCCTGAACGCCCCACGGGAAAGCGAACCGGAGCAACCGATTGTCCGGGATCCGGTGTTAGCTCGGGCGCTGGATTTACTGCGGGGCTTAGCGTTGGTTCGGCCGATGATTTGATCTTAATCGCTTGATAAATGGTTACGCGATTGGCCCTCCTGAAATTGCCAGTGCATGATTGAATGAAAACAATCCTGTTTGTTTGCACCGGAAACGTGTGCCGGAGTCCGATGGCGGAAGGCATCTTCCGGCAGTTTATCCGGGAACGGGGAGATTATCGCGCGGTGTCGGCAGGTCTCGGCGCGGCAGATGGGCAGCCTCCTACTCCGCATGCGGTCGCTGCCCTCAAAGAACTGGATATAGACATTTCGGGTCTGCGCAGCCAGGCGCTAACCGCGGAACTAGTCAGCCAGGCTGATTACATCTTCGGCATGACTCTCGGTCACGTTGAAACGATAGCCACCCTCTACCCACCAGCACGGGAAAAGACCTTTCTGCTGCGCGAGTTCGATGAACAACTGGGGCCGGGTGAAAAAGATATTCGCGATCCGATCGGTGGCTCATATGCGATATATGTAGATTGCCGCGACCAAATCAAACGAGGGATCACATCATTGCTGAGATTCATTGAATCCGGGGCGACCGAGCCCCGCACCTCGGATTTCGAGGGACACCAAAAGAAAGGAACCTTTATGGAAAAACGCATTATGCCCGCTGATTACAGATTGCAAGCAGTTGACCCGGAAGTGGCCGCAGCCATTAAGCAAGAAGTCCGGCGCCAACAAGAAAACATTGAGCTAATTGCGAGTGAGAATTTCACCAGTCCCGCCGTAATGGAAGCACAGGGATCCGTGCTGACCAATAAATATGCCGAGGGCTATCCAAGGAAGCGATGGTATGGCGGCTGCGAGAATGTGGATGTAATTGAGCAATTGGCGATCGAGCGCGCCCGGAAACTTTTTGGAGCCGAGCACGCCAATGTACAGCCCCACTCCGGGAGCCAGGCAAACATGGCGGTGTATTTTGCCTTTCTCAAACCCGGAGACAAACTGCTCACAATGGACCTGACGCATGGTGGGCATTTGACGCATGGCAACAAGGCAAATTTTTCGGGCCGGTTTTACGAGGTGATCCATTACGGAGTGCGGAAGGATGATGAACGCATTGATTATGAGCAACTAGCCCGGATGGCGCGGGAACACCGGCCTAAGATGATCACGGTGGGAGCTAGTGCCTATCCGCGAATGATTGAGTTCGAGCGGTTGGGGCAAATCGCGCGCGAGGTCGGAGCGTACCTGTTGGCCGATATCGCACATATCGCTGGGCTGGTGGCCGCAGGGTTGCACCCAAACCCGGTACCCTACGCCGATTTTGTGACGACCACGACCCATAAAACGTTGCGCGGTCCACGCGGAGGGTTGGTGTTGTGCCGGGAAAAATACGCAAAGGAGATAGATTCACAGACCTTCCCGGGCATCCAAGGCGGGCCGTTAATGCATGTGATTGCCGCCAAGGCGGTGTGTCTGCTGGAAGCGATGCAGCCGTCGTTCCAGGAGTACCAGAAGCAAATCGTCAAGAACGCGGCAGCCCTGGCCGCGGGAATGAAGCAGAACAATTTCCGATTGGTAAGCGGAGGCACGGATAACCACTTGATGCTGGTGAACGTAGGCGCACGCGGAGCGACGGGCAAGGAATGCCAAGCGGCTCTAGATCTGGCGGGCATCACCGTAAACAAGAATACGATTCCATTCGAGACACGGTCCCCCTTCCTGGCAAGCGGCATCCGACTGGGCACACCGGCAGTCACAACGCGCGGCATGGCAGAATCCGAGATGTCGGCCATTGCCGACATGATCAGCGAGGTGTTGCTAGACCTCAAGAATGTGGAAGTCAGCGAAAAGGTGCGGCAGCGGGTACACGAGTTGACCGCGCGGTTTCCGTTGCCCTATTGAACGGCGGACCAATTCTTCAGCGCACTATGACATTAGCTAAGACTTGACAGCCCAAGAAGAATACGTCAGGCTGCCGCTGAATTTGATGAGATTTCCCTTGCCGCACCGCGGAATAATTGGAAAGTTAACACGATGCTCCTGGTAGGCGGCCATTCCATATTAAATTAATCGAAGCGGTAGTTGCCCAGTCAAAGGGCTGGACTGAGAGACAGTTTCATAGCGGTCTTACCCGAAATACATTTTACAGGCTAAACGTACTGACTTATGCCAAGACCAAAAAAAAAGGCCAAAAGCAAAGCGGCCAAAGAAGTTGTTGCTGCGCCCTTAAACGGCAATGACGCGGGAGTAAGCGTTCCACTAGACACTACGGCAGAGGCACCCGCGGAAGCATTGGCGCCGCCCTCCACGCCAGTGGAACCACTAGTAGAGGAACCGCCACGGACAAAACACGCCCCGGAGAGGGAAAAGGAGCCCGGGGCCCCGGCTTCGGTCAACATTGCCAAATTGCAAGCGATGTCCATGCCGGATCTGAACCAAATGGCGCGGGACCTTGAGGTGGAGAACTTCGGAACAATGCGCAAGCACGAGGTTATTTTTCATATCCTGCAAAAAAACGCGGAGCGGGCCGGAGTGCTGTTTTCAGAGGGGGTATTGGAAGTGTTGCCTGAAGGCTTTGGGTTTCTCCGTTCGCAAAGTTTTAATTATCTGCCCTGTCCAGAAGATATCTATGTTTCGCCGTCGCAAATTCGTCGCTTCGACCTGCAAACTGGAAACCTGGTAGCAGGCCAAATTCGTCCACCGAAAGAAAAGGAGAAGTTCTTTGCGCTACTGAAAGTCGAGGCGGTGGACCAGGAAGAACCGGACAAGGCAAAAGACAAGATTCTTTTCGACAACCTGACGCCGCTTTTCCCCAACCAGCGCTTTATTCTGGAAACCACTCCAGACGAGCTTTCCACGCGAGTGCTGGATCTTGTTTGCCCGATCGGCAAAGGCAGCCGTGGATTGATCGTTGCCCCGCCACGCACAGGCAAAACGGTGCTGATGCAAAAAGTGGCTAACGCCATTCTGAAGAATAATCCGGAGACCTACCTGTTCATCCTGCTGATCGACGAACGCCCGGAAGAGGTAACAGACATGGAACGAACTTGCCGAGGGGCAGAGGTCATCAGTTCGACCTTTGACGAACCGCCGGAGCGGCACGTACAAGTAGCGGAAATGGTGATCGAGAAAGCGCGGCGAATGATCGAGCACAAGCGCGACGTGGTTATCCTGTTGGACTCGATTACGCGCCTGGCGCGTGCCTATAACACCGTGCAGCCGCATTCGGGTAAGATCCTATCCGGCGGTGTGGATGCCAACGCCCTGCACAAACCCAAACGGTTTTTCGGAGCGGCCCGCAATATCGAAGAAGGGGGGTCCCTGACGATCATCGCGACGGCACTGGTAGATACAGGGTCACGGATGGATGAGGTGATTTTTGAAGAGTTCAAAGGGACCGGCAATATGGAGATTTGCCTGGACCGCGCACTGGTGGATCGGCGCATTTTCCCCTCCATCAATATCGAGCGTTCCGGCACGCGCAAAGAAGAACTGCTTTATCATCCGGACGAATACAATCGAGTGGTCATCCTGCGCCGGGCACTCACTGGAGTGCCACCGGTCGAGGCGATGGAACTGGTGTTAAACAAACTCAAAAAGACGCACAGTAATGCCGAGTTTTTGATGGGCGTCAGCGTGAGTTGAAGGCTGATTCATAGGCAAGGACACGATGGAACGCACCCAGGCCCTGCTTCCGGAAAGTTGGCCGTTTACGTGTTGAAACGTTCAACTGGCAGAGTGCCGGCACGGTGACCTGCCGTCTTTATAAGGGGCAGGGAATATTTAGCTACTTAACCTTCGGCACCTTTTCCCAACGGCGGGTCTTTGCAGACTTGAGCACGGCATCGCAGACGTACTGTGTTTGGAGTGCGTCGCGGAAGGTCGGACGTGCAGATTTTCCCGTGGCCAAGCCCTGGAGAAAATCGGCAAGCTGGTGAACAAAGCTGTGCTCGTAGCCAATCTGCAGCCCCGGCACCCACCACTTTCCCATGTACGGATGGTCCCCGTCAGTGACGTGGATGCTACGCCAACCCCGGACACGACCCGCGTCGCGGTGATCAAAGTACTGCAAGCGATGCAAATCATGCAGATCCCAGAAGAGGGAGGCGTGCTCGCCGTTAATTTCAAAGGTGTAAAGCGCCTTGTGCCCGCGGGCGAAACGGGTGGATTCAAATGTAGCCAGTGATCCATTCTTAAATCGCGCCAGAAAAGCGCACGCATCATCTATCCCCACCTTCTCGACCTTGCCGGAAACTGTATGCTTACGCTGCTTGATAAAGGTTTCCGCCATGGCATTTACCTGTTCTAAATCACCGTTGAGCCAGAGCGCAGTGTCAATGCAGTGGGCCAGCAGGTCACCGGTCACACCACTGCCAGCGACCTTCGCATCCAACCGCCACAATGCCGGACCGCCCTGAGGCAGGTCTTTGGAAATCGTCCAGTCCTGCAAAAACTTCGCGCGGTAATGAAAAATCCGTCCAAGCCTGCCCTCGTCTATGAGTTGCTTGGCCAGGGTGACTGCTGGAATACGCCGGTAATTGTAGGACACAAAGTTGGGGACGCCCGCCCGCTCGACCGCCTGCACCATTTTCAAAGCTTCCGGGCCGGTGCGCGCCAGCGGTTTTTCGCACAGAATCACCTTGCCGGCCTTAGCCGCCGCCACCGCCACTTCCCGGTGCAAGTCGTTCGGCACGGTAATGTCCACCATATCTATGTCCTGACGGGCAATGAGCTTGCGCCAGTCCGTTTCACAGGATTCGTAACCCCACTGGGCGGCAAACGCCTGGGCCCGGGCCGCATCCAAATCACAAACGGCTTTGAGCACAGGCTGGTATTCAAGGTCAAAAAAGTTGTTCACCCGGCGCGCCGCATTCGAGTGCGTGCGGCCCATGAAACCACAACCGATAAGTCCGACATTGAGTTTCTTCATAAGAAATGCGTGCAGGTTGTCATTTATTGCTCCACTCCTAGCGATTTTTAACCGCAAGTTCAAGCTTTAGATGCCTAAATCAATTTCGGCGCGATGATGGAGATTGAAATAACGGATTTACCCTACTCTCTCTCACACCGAATGGTGAACCTTCCGCATCTAACTTTTCGAGGAGGTTGTCCATTCCCAAACTTGATACGCCGGAGTAAAGACAACTGGCGCTGTGTCTATGCAAATCTGTTTCAATCCGGAAGAACTCCGCGATGGGTGCTAATCCGTGCGGTCACTTGCTCTACCGCCCACTGAGCATGCTGCGCTACCAGCGGGTCTGCATCATTAGTTGCTTTATGCAGTTCCGCCAAAACTGGCTCACCACCGGTGTTTCCTAACGCAACGCAGACGTTGCGCAACAGGCCGCGACGTCGCACGCGCTGGATGGGCGTGCCCGCAAAACGACGCGTGAACTCCGATTCCCCCAAAGTCAACAAGTCTAGCAAATCCAGTTGCGTAAACCCCGGGCGCGCATACGTCTTCATGATCTGCCCTTCCCGAGCAAAGCGATTCCACGGGCACACCAGCAGGCACTCATCGCAGCCAAAAATGCGATTCCCGATAGCCGGGCGCAGTGCGACCGGGATGCTCCCTTTCAGTTCAATCGTCAAGTAGGAGATACAATACCGTGCATCGAGTTGAAAGGGGGCAATTATCGCCGCGGTTGGGCAGGCCTTGATGCAACGCCGGCAGGAACCACAGCGAGTGCGCTCCGACAGATCAGGCTCCAAGGCAAGGGTAGTGATAATCTCAGCGAGAAAAAACCAGTTGCCTAACCGGCGGCTGATGAGGTTGGTGTGCTTACCAATAAAACCCAGCCCGGCACGCTGAGCCACATCCCGCTCCAGCACCGGGCCGACATCCACGTACCATTGCGAGCGAGTGCCGCTCTCCCCTAGTTGGCTCACAAAATCAGTGAGTATTTTCAATCGCTCGCTCAGGATGTTGTGATAATCGTCAAAGCGAGCATAGCGGGCGACGGAACCGGTTTGGGAACCGCGACAGTGATAACTGGCTGCCAGCGTGATAATGCTTCGGGCCCCGGACAGCACTACCTGCGGATCTGTTCGCTCCCGCATAGTGCGTTCGAGCCAAGCCATTCGACCTTGCCGTCCTGCGGCGAGCCACTGCTGGAAATACGGAGCAGTCTCCGGAGGACTGGCGGTGGTGACGCGGCAGTCATCGAAGCCCAACTCACGCGCTCGCTGCCGAAGAGCCTCTTTCATCGGTGACCGGATCGCACCAGACAAAACTGGTGCAGCACATGCTGCACGACCTCGCGTAACGACCGCATCTCGGTGTTCACCAGCACATCGGCCTGGCGATAATAGGGCTCCCGGACAGCCAAAAGCTGGCGAATCTTTGTCAATGGATCACTCTCGTTCAGCAACGGCCGGTGGCTGTGGCCACGCGTGCGTTCCCAGATAGTCTCCGGCGAGGCCCAAAGACAGATGACCAACGAATGCGTCTTAAGGCTGGTCAGGTTGTCCGGGTCGATCGGCAATCCGCCCCCGGTGGCAATGACCGTCTTCTCACGCCGGGTCAGTTCCTCGACTATCCGTCGCTCCCACTCACGAAAGACCCTCTCGCCGTCCTGAGCAAAAATGTCACTAATCCTCTTCCCGGCTCGCGCCTCGATGACCTGGTCAGTGTCCAAAAAGGTGAAATGGAGCAAATCGGCCGCCATCCGACCCACGCAAGATTTACCACTGCCCATGAATCCAATCAGGGCAAGATTGCGGACGGAACGCGGGCCAGTCATATTGCTCAGTTACCTCTTAAATATAATAGAACTGTCAACCTTTGACGCCTCTATTTCATGCTTTATGGGAAAGGAGACAAGGCCCCGCGCGAGAGTTGCGATGTTAGACACGATATCGCCCGAATGAGCACGGCCGGGCACCAGCCTCAGGAACCGCACAACTTCTGGAGGGCGGCAATGTTCAGCACGGCCTTGGGGACAAAAGAGCTCGCTTCCACAAATTCGGGCAGCTTGGAGCCGTCGGGGCTGCGCTCGGAACAATGGTCGTTGTCGCCCCAGGGGCCGAGGCCGTCGAGTGTGGGCACCACATCCCAAATGAGGTTGCCGTCGCTCAGGCCGCCCCGCTCTTCGCAGTTTAACGCCAACCCAAGTTCGTCGGCGGTCTGTTTCCAAAGCTGAAAGAGTCCGTCGGTGCCTGGATTCCTTGGCCAGGGAGCGGATTCGGTAAGGATTTCAATTTGGACCTTGCAGGCATAACCATCGGCGGAACTGTGCACCTCGCCCGGCCCCGCCAGCGCAAGCAGATCCTGCTTGGCTTGCATAAAGACTTCCGGCGTGAATGCGCGAAATTCCCCCTCCGCCACGGCCTCGTGCGGAACACGGTTCAGCACGGTTCCGCCGTTAATGGTGCCAACATTGACCGTGAGCCCACGCTCATAATTCGTCAGGGCGGCGATGCGTTGCACCGTGCGGCCGAGTTGAACGATGGCGTTGACACCGTGCGCGTGCTTGCCGCCAGCGTGCGAGCCGCGACCACCGACCGTCGCCCGCCAGGTCCCCCGCCCTTTGCGAGCCACGATCAACTGCGGGATATTATCCAGGCGCCCTTCGGATTCAAAGACCAGCGCCGCCAGCGTGCCGTCATCGAAGTGCGTGCGGCAGACTTCCGCAAAATCAGGCGAATAGCATTCTTCAGAAGAGTTCCAAATCAGCTTCCAGGTAATGTTCGCAAATAACTTCGGGAACTGAACCTGTAATGCCGACAGCACGAGCCACATCATCACTGAGCCGCCTTTGATATCGTGTGTGCCTGGACCAAAAATGCGGTCGCCTTCCAGTTGCCAGCGAAAGTTATTACGTTCCTCTTCCTCGGGCGGGAATACGGTATCGAGGTGCGAAATCAAAGCGAGGCTCTTGCTCGAACAACCGCGCCGCGTCAGCACCAAATGATCGCCCCAAGCCGGGTTGGCCGAGGGTACATACTCCGCGCTGAACCCCAAGGGCGCAAAACATTGGGCCGTAAATCGGCCAAGCTGGTTCACGCCAACACGATTCCCCGTAAAACTATTAATCTCTACCATGCGCCGCAAAATACCCAGAGCGGCCGGCATTTGGTCTTCGAGAAATTGTTTCAGCGGTCCGGTATTCAGCATGCCGGGAAGGTGGCGGGAATCCCGGCAAAGGTCAATCACCTGGCCGCCCGAGGGCAACAAGATAGCCCCAACTGCAAAAGGCTTAGCTCCCGGGCTTGGGACTGGCCGACGGGTGGGCGCTCAACTGGCGGCTGCCGTCCCAAACATATAACAACCCTGAAGCACCGGTGCAGACAGCGGCACTGATGGTCCAGAACAAGAGCCAGCGTTGCGGCCATCGCAAGAGGATCCACAGCACGACGGCCATCTGCAACACCGTGGCGACCTTGCCCACCACCCGAGGCCGGATAGTGAATTTCCCGACCATTAGCCGAATGACCAGCAAACCGATTAACAGCAACATGTCCCGGCCAATAATGGTGCCGGTGAGCCAGAGCGGGACTGCTTCCAAGTAGGGCCGGTGATCAAAGCTCAGCACAATCACGGCGGAGGCCAGCAAGAGCTTGTCGGCCAGCGGGTCGAGCATGGCGCCCAGTTCGCTGCGCTGATTGAAGCGGCGCGCGATATAGCCATCCACACCGTCGCAAATGGACGCGGTAGCGAAGCACAACACCGCTAACCACCAGTGCACACTCTTGCCCCCCTGCCCATAGTAGAGCACCGCCACGACAAAAACAGGAATCAGAAGGATGCGCAGGATGGTGATTTTGTTGGCGGTTGTCATGGCCAAGCCTGAATTGACTGTGCCTGCATCAGGGCGCTTCGTCAACTCCATCGGCGGACGCCGCACCCGGTGAGCAACGCACTCGGGGTAATCGCCATAGTTTCAGCCCTAACAAAGCCAGCCTTACAATTCGGCGACAACCGGCCATTTCAGGATTGAGTTTCCACAAACCAAAGTAAATCATACCGCCCATGAAGCAAACTCCCAAACCCCGGATCGGAATCATCATGGGCAGCGACTCCGACTGGCCCACCATGAAGGCGGCGGCGGAGGCCTGCGCTGAATTTGGCGTGGCCAGCGAAGAGCGGGTCATCTCCGCGCATCGCACGCCACGGGACCTGGAGCGTTATGCCACGACGGCGCGGGCTCGCGGTTTGCAGGTAATCATCGCCGGAGCCGGAGGGGCGGCGCATTTGCCGGGGGTAGCGGCGGCGTTTACCACGCTGCCGGTAATCGGGGTGCCAATCGAGAGCAAAGCACTGAAGGGGCTCGACTCGCTGTTGTCCATCGTACAAATGCCCAGCGGCATACCGGTGGCGACGGTCGCGATTGGCGGGGCCCGCAATGCCGGCTTGCTCGCGCTGCAAATCCTGGCAGTCGGAGATGCGGCGCTCCAGAAGAAACTGCTGGCCTTCAAGGCGCGACTGGCAACTGATTCGCGCGCCAAGAACCGCAACCTGGCCGGTTAAGGAAGGTGGCCTAGACCATCCGGGCGAGCGCCTGATCCAGGCGCGCCAACGCGCGGTCTTTGCCGAGGATTGCCAGCAAATGATAGAGACTGGGGCCAGCGGTGTTGCCGCAGCAGGCCAGGCGCGTAGGATGCACCAGCACACCCGTTTTCACGCCCAGTTCCTGCGCCACGGCTTTGAGCGTCGCGCCAATTGGATCCGGCTCGAACGGCTCCAGTTTGGCCAGTGCCGCGCGCAGTTTGTCCACCCGCGGCCGGTTTTCCGGGGTGAACTCCTTTTCCGCCGCCGCAGGATCGTATTTTATTTCGTCCGTGAAGTAGAACCCGGCGTAGGCCGGCAATTCGCTGAACAGCTTCACCTTGCCCTTGCATGTTTCCAGCGCGGCACGTACGTAGGCGTCCGGATACCGGGCAAGCTCCAACCCGCCGCGCCGCAGCGCTTCGGCGGATAACTCGTAGAAGCGTTCGTCGCTCAACTCGCGCAGGTATTCGCCGTTCAGCCAAACCAGCTTGGCGAGATCGAACCGCGCATTGTGGCGAAGGATTTGCGGCAGGTCGAACGCTGCAATCACTTCCGTAAGCGGCATTTTTTCACGATTGCCCTTGGGCGACCAGCCAAGCAGGCACAGGTAGTTCACCAGCGCTTCGGGCAGGTAGCCTTCCTCGCCGTAGGTCATGAGCGAGGCGCCCTGGTCGCGCTTGCTCATCTTGGTGCCATCACTATTCAGGATGAGCGGGATGTGGGCGTATTGGGGCGGGTCGGCATCCAGCGCGCGGAACAGGGCGATGTGCTTGGCGGTGTTGCTGAGGTGGTCTTCGCCGCGGATGACATGCGTAATGCCCATTTCGAGGTCGTCCACCACGTTGACGAAATGAAACACCGGTTGCCCGTCCGAGCGCACGATGATGAAATCCGGGTCCGCTTGCTCGCGGTCGGTCAACTCGCGTCGCACATCGCCGACGACCAGGTCCGGAATGAGGATGGGGGCACGGTCCATCTTGAACTTGATCGTTCCGTCCGCTTCATACGCCAGCCCTTTCGCGAGCAGGGCCTCGATCCGCCGCTGGTAAATGTCCCGGCGGCGGCTTTGAAAGTAAGGACCGTAGTCGCCGCGGCTGGGCCCGGCGGGATCGCCGCTCAGCGGGCCTTCGTCCCAGTCCAGCCCCAGCCAGCGCAAGCCGTTGAGGATAACCTCGACAGCCGCCTGGGTGTTGCGTGCCGCATCGGTGTCTTCGATGCGCAGGATGAAAGTCCCGCCCGCATGCCGGGCATAAAGCCAATTAAACAACGCCGTGCGAGCCCCGCCTATATGCAGGAACCCCGTCGGACTAGGCGCAAAGCGAACGCGTGGTTTCACCGCCCGAGTCTGGCGCAAAAGTCGTCGCGGCGCAACTCCCGCCCCAACTCAGCCGGGTGCAACATCAAGGCGGCGGGGCGGAAGCGGCGGGAAGCGGAACCGCCTCCGGTGCCAATGACGGAGAGAGCATGGCCTGGCGGCGGACATCCAGCGCGTCGAGTTGCTGGATCGCGGCTTCGATAGCCCGCTGCTGGCTGGCTTTCCGGCTGGCGGGAAGCACCGCCCCGCCGCGGCCCTGCTGCTGCGTGTAAGCCTTGATGGCCTGGCTGTAGTCCTCCACAAGTCCGGCCAGCTCCGGAGCCAGCCGCGGACGGAGCAACTCCAGTTGGCGCAGCGCGTGGTCGAACGCCAGGATTTGCCGTTGGGGTTCCCATTCGCGCAGCACCGTTTGCAGCGGCACGTCGGCGCGCAGCGGAGAGTCGTTGGTCGCAGCGCGCACCAGCACGGCCGCGCGCAACGCCTGGTCCAGCTTCCGCCAGCTTTCCTCCAGCGACCAGGCGGTCGCCGGCTCGCGTCCGAGGATCTGCGCGCGGGACAAAGCCCACCACTTTTCGACATCGAGCGGACGTTCAAAGCGGGGGCTAAACGCCTTAAGAAAAGCAAACTGCCAGTTGTAGTGCTGCGGCAACCGCGTCAGCATTCCGCGCAACGCGGCGCGGCCTTCCGGCAGGCGCAGCAGTTCGCCCACAAACAAATGCGCGCTGCCGGAGTAAACCTCGCCAGCCTCGCCGGACCGCTGCTCCTCCGTAGGCCAGCTCAAGTCCTCAAAGGTTAGCGGCGCGCGCCCGCGCAGCTTCTTCCGGACCTGGTCCTCCAGGGATTCTTTGCGGCTTCGGACCGTCATGGTGCTGAGATTAAGGCCGCTCGTGCTCTCCGACGGCGCGGGCAGGATGATTTCGACTTCATTGGCCGCCAGCAGCAACTGCGTGAACCCTTCGCTCAGCCAGGCGGGAACCTCCGCGGCCTGAGCCCAGCCTGCGCGATTCGCCATCTCGATTAACAAGACCTGCACCACGGCCCGCACGTAGCGAATCCGCTCCACCACGTCCGGCATATCCACCCGGTAATGCGACTCGTCCTTGAACCGCTCCGTGGTAATCGTAATCGGGTCGCTGGCCCCGCGGGCGGGATAGAGCACCAGGTAAATCGTGCCGCGCCACGGCGCGGGGTCGTCCAGTTCACGCGTGAGAAGCTGTTTGATGCGCTCGCATGATACCGCCACCAGGGTGGCTTCCAACCGAATGAAACCCTGGTTCTTCGCAGGTTCGAGGACAGGCGGAATCGAGCCCGGGGTGGACCCGGCATAGACCACGAATTGCCCGGATTGGCTCCGCGCCGATACCAGGTTCGCCGGCAACTGCGTAGCTCCGGCCCAGCAGGGCCCGGCCGGCAGCCAGAGGGCCGAGGCCATTGCCAGGGCCATTCCCAACCCGGTGACTGCTTTGACCTGAATCTTCATTCCGGATCGCCTGTTGTTCGCATCCGCCTCCCGCTGCCGGCGCTGGTATTTTTACCCGATCACGGAAAGACCCGGCCCGGCCATTGGCGCGGGGAACCAGGGCGCTTAATTCCTGGCGGCGGCCTTGGAGGCCGATTTGCCCGCAGGCTTGGCGGCGGGCTTGCCGCCGGAGCTGGTCGCGGGCTTCTCCGTGCTGCTGGAGGCAGCGGCGGGGGGGACGTCTTTTTTGGCGGCTTCCTTATATTTCTCGCTGCGGTAGTCGGTAATGTAAAAACCGTTGCCTTTGAAAATCAGGCCCGCGCCCGCGCCGATCTGCCGTTTAACCTTGCCTTTGCCCCAGGGTTGACGGGCGCACAGGTCTTTGGGGCAGGCCGTCAAAGGCGGAGCGGTAATGGGCTGAAACTTCTCAAAACGATGTCCGCATTTCTCGCAAACGTATTCGTAAGTCGGCATAGTCGTGGGTAAATAGTCCAGTCGGCGGCAGGCACAAGCCCCCGCGGATTCACAGCCCGCCCGGCGTTGCTAGTGGGCCGGTGGATTGGTCGCCGGGGGACGATTGGTCAAAGGCGGGATAACCTTGACCGAACCGTCGGCGGTGACCTCCACATTGAGATCGTAATTGGGCGGAGGGGCTTTGGGCTGCGTCGCGGAGGGGCTCCGCATCAGCCTTTGCGCGCCCTTTTGATCCGGACTGGCGAAGAGACCCTGGCGAATCCAGGCGAGCCGGCGGGCGACGGAAAGCTCCTCTTTCAGCTTGGAAACCTGCGCGCGCAGAATGGCCAAATCGTTGAACTGCCGCTCCAGTTCGGCCTTTTCCGCCATGAGCCGCTTAAGCTCCTTGTTAAGGAAATCCTTTTCGCCTTCGGAGGAGGCCAGCTTCCGCTTCGTCTCCTCGATTTGGCGGGTCAAATCGGTGATCGCCGTGTTCAAATCCGCCGCCCGCTTGTCGAGCGCCTGGTTCTGCTCCTCCAACTCCGCAATCTTCGCATCGCGCCGGGCGGTTTCTTCCTGGCTGCTCTTGAGGGCGGCCTCGGTTTGAGCAAGGGTATTGGCGGTCTGGGCGAGGGAGATCAGTGCCTGGGTGTAGTTATTTGTCAGCGCCTCGAATGCCTTCTTCCGCTCCTCGCGGTCGTTTTCCAGCAGGGCATTGGTTTGCTTCTGTTGATCCAGTTCGTCATTGGCCTGCACCAGGCGGTTTGACAACGCAATATTCTTCTCAGTCAGATCATGCTGTTGATCCGTCGCCTGCTTCTTGATCGTGATCAGCCCAATCCCCAGCCCCAGGCACACCAGAACCAAAATAAAGGCGATGACGCCAATTAGATTCTTCATAATATGGTATTGTGCGAAATAAAGCCCCTCTTGGCAAGCGCCTATTCCGGGGTCTTTCGGAGCCACCATCGGCCCGGCGGTGGAGGCGGGCAAAACCCGCCGCCCGGTGATGCAGTTTAGGCTTTGCACTTTGCGCCGCGTTTTTAGAATCCGGGCATGAGTTTCTATCCAGCGGGCTCCTTCCCCGCGCATCGCCCCCGGCGACTGCGCCAATCACCCCGGCTGCGGCAGTTGGTGCGGGAAACCTCGTTGAACGCCGGGCAATTGGTTTTGCCGTTATTCGTGCGCAGCGGACGCAAGCTGCGCCGCCCGATTGCGGCCATGCCCGGCGTGTATCAGCTATCGCCCGATGAATTATTGCACGAAGCCGGCCGGGCGCTCGAAGCCGGCATCCCGGCAGTCCTGCTGTTCGGCATCCCGGAACGAAAGGACGCCCGGGCCTCGGGTGCGTACGCCGCCCGCGGGATCGTGCAACAGGCGGTGCGGTTGCTCAAGCGGGAGTTGCCCGAATTGCTGGTGATTACTGATGTTTGCCTGTGTGAATATATGGCACACGGCCATTGCGGCCTGGTCCAGCGCCACAAATCCGGCGCCCGCATCCTCAACGATCCCACCCTGAAATTGCTGGCCCGCACGGCGGTAAGCCACGCGGAAGCCGGCGCGGACATGGTCGCGCCCAGCGATATGATGGACGGCCGCGTGCGCGCCCTCCGCGCGGAACTGGACCGGCACGGCTTTCCGGATACGCCCATCATGGCCTACGCCGCCAAGTTCGCCTCCGCCTTCTACGGGCCCTTCCGCGAAGCGGCGGAATCCGCGCCGAAGTTTGGCGACCGGCGCAGCTACCAGATGGACCCGGCCAACGCGTCGGAAGCGCTGCGCGAGGTGGCACTGGATATTCAGGAAGGCGCCGACCTCGTCATGGTCAAGCCCGCGCTGTCCTGCCTCGACATTGTTTATCGGGTAAAAACGGCCTTTGGCTATCCCACCGCCGCGTACGCAGTCAGCGCCGAATACTCGATGGTCAAGGCGGCGGCCGCCCAGGGCTGGATTGATGAGCGCGCGGTGGTGCTGGAAAGCCTCCTCGCCCTGCGCCGCGCCGGCGCGGACATCATTATTACCTACGCCGCCGTGGATGCAGCCCGCTGGCTGAAGGAAGGCTGATCTATTTGCCGGATATCGTGGTCAGCGCGTAGAGAAGCCCCACCACGATAATCAACCCGACCAGGGCCGCCACGATCCAGAAAACCTTGCTGCCCCTGTCGGTCTTCTTCGTAAATCCCGTTCCCTTCGTATCAAATCCCCCGCCGTGCGCGCTCTGCTCCAGGTCGTTGAGGCTGACGCCGCGCTGCATGACCAGGGTTTGATCCATCTTCTTCTTGGCCGGGGCCGCGGGAGCGTCCGTTTCCAGGCGCACTTCCACCTGTCCCAACCGCAGGATTTGACCCGGCTTGATGATGGCCTCGGTGATTTTCTCGCCGTTGATGTAAGTGCCGTTGGTGGAATTAAGGTCCTTCACCACGATATCGCTGCCGCGCAGCAATACCTCGCAGTGATGGCTGGACACGGAAGGCTCGGCAATGGTGAACGTGTTATCCTCAACCCGGCCGATGGTGGTTCTCTCCACCTGCAACTCGTGTGTGCGTCCGGTCATTCCCGCGCTAAGGACAACAAGCTTGGCCATAATTTACTTTGGTAGAGCGATTATCGCTACGAGCCGACTCAAGTCAAACGCAAACAATGGAATTGGAAACCTCGTTCGTCAGCGGCACAACACCGCCCCGCTTCCGAAGCACGGCAACGACAACGGTACCGCAACTCCTCCACTCGAGCCGCGCCGGAGGACGCACTTTAGCAAAAAGCCCGCGGCGAACGGCCGCGGGCGGGATGAAACGAGCAAAACGGCTAGGCCCCGTCGTCGCCAATGGCTTCCACCGGGCAGGCTTCCTTCGCTTCTTTGCAGCGCTCCTCCTCTTCGGGAGTCGCGGGCTGCTTGGAAACGTACGAATAACCGCCGTCTTCATTGCGCATAAAGTTATCCGGAGCCGTCTCGCGACACAGGTCGCAATCAATGCATTGATTATCTACGTAATACTTGCCCGGAGCGTTATCTGGGTATTTGTTTGCTACATCAGCCATAAATCAAATTATCTCTAGTCTGCGACTACTATGAGGGAGATAGGCGCCAATAGCAAGCGCATTTGGTTTCTTTTTCCCGGACCCCGCGTTTTTAAGCCGCTGAATAAGCCCGGCTCCCGGTTTCAGTTGCGGCTTTTGCCGTCGGGATCTCCTTTTCCCGTCCGGTCTTTGCCGTTCATTTTTCGCCTCTCCCCGGCGGCAAACCAGTCTGCCCAACCACTCCCTCCCTCGCGCCCGATTCCGTGGCCTCCCCTTTCCCGGGCGGCCCTCATCCCGCCGGGCATCTGCCTCAACGCAGCCCGGCAAACAAGGCGGATGACGGCGCCAGGCGTCTGCATTCGCCGTTGCGTCTGCCCTCCGCCTCGCGTAAAACCTTCGCCGTGAAAAAACGTCCCGCACCGGCGCCCCCAGCCACCCTGCCCCCGCCCCTGCGCGGCTACCTCTACTTCACGGCGGCGGTCACGGGCGCCGCCATCATGATCATCGAGATTCTCGGCGCCAAAATGCTCTCGCCTTACATTGGCCTGTCGCACTTTGTCTGGACGGCCCAGATTGCCGTCACGCTCGTCGCGCTGGCCTGCGGCTATTACGCCGGCGGCCGGCTGGCCGACCAGTCCCCGCAGCTCGCGCGGCTGTACTGGGCCATCCTCGCGGCGGCCCTTTACCTGGTTCTCACCGTGCATCTCTGCGAACCTCTGGCCTACTGGTGCCTCGACTTCAGCCTTCCCGTCGGCTCGCTGCTGGCCTCGGCCCTTCTCTTTTTCATTCCGCTGGCGCTGCTGGCCACGACCGGCCCCTACCTCGTCCGCGTGATCACCTCCACCGTGGCCGGCGTGGGCGGCAACGTCGGCCGCCTCACCGCCATCAGCACCCTGGGCAGCCTGGCCGGCACGCTGCTTATCGGCTACCTGTTGATTCCCCTCCTGCCCAACTCGCGCACCATGACCGGCACCGCGCTGGGGTTGATGCTGGTGAGCGCGGGGTACTTCCTTTTCACCCGGCGCCGGGGCGCCGCAGCCCTGCTCCTGCTGCTGGCGCTGGGCGCGGCGGCGGCGGGGCAACGCTCCCTGAGCTCAACGCCGGCCTACGCCCACGTCGTCGAGTTGTTCCGCGGCAATTCCCACTTCGGCCAGCTCCAGGTGGTGGACGCGCGCGCTTACCCCTACCGCATGTATCTCAACGACAACCTTGTCCAGAACACCTACGACCCGGAACGCAAACTCAGCGTCTCCCTGTTCACCTGCGCGCTCGCCGGGCTGGCGGACGTTTATACCCCCCGCCTGGCTGACGCCCTTTGCATCGGCCTGGGGGTCGGCATCGTGCCCATGGAACTGGCCCACCGGGGCGTGCGCGTGGACGTGGTGGAAATCAACCCCGCGGTGGTGCCGGTCGCCGTTCGCTTCTTCGACCTGCAAACCAACCAAATCCACCTCACCCTTGACGATGGCCGCCACTTCCTGAACCGCTGCCGCCGCCAATATGACACCGTCATTCTCGACGCCTTCCTGGGCGACAGCTCGCCCACGCACCTGTTCACGCGGGAAGCCTTCTCCGCCATCCGCCGCGTGCTCCGCCCCGGTGGAACGCTGGTTATCAACAGCTTTGGCAGCCTGGACGAAGGCCGCGATTTCTTTTCCACCTCCCTCCACCACACCCTCCAGGCCGTATTCCCCTCCGTGCGGGCGCACGCCAGCGGCGACGGCGCCATCTTCTTTGTCGCGTCGGACCAACCCGAACTGGCCTTTCGGCGGGAACCCGACCTGTCCCGGGTTCATCCCTATATCCTCCGCGAGGTCCAGTCGCTCTATGCCGGCGTGGTGCATCCCGCTCCCGCGCAGGGCTGCATCCTGACCGACGACTTCAACCCCGCCGAGTTCTACGATGCCCGCAACCGCGAGGACTTCCGCCGCAAGCTGGCGCTGGCCGCCCGGCAAATGTAGCCCCCCACCGCCGGAGACTGCCGCCGGTCCCCGGCGGCGGCACCGCCCGCCGGCGCAAATGCCCATCGCCCTTCCACCGCAACCAAAAGATTCAGTGTCCCTTTTTATCCCTTTGTGCTTAAATAAGAACCATGCAAGACGAACGCAAAACGCTCGATGACCGCAACCAGATGACCGACCTGGAACGGCTGCGCCATTCCTGCGCCCATGTCATGGCCGCCGCCATTCTGCGCCTGTGGCCGGAAGCCCAGTTCGCCGCGGGGCCGGCGGTCGAAAATGGCTTCTATTACGACGTGGACCTGCCGCATCGCATCACCCCGGAGGACTTCCCCGCCATCGAAGCCGAAATGAAGAAAGAGATCAAAGCCAACCATCGCTTCGAGAAGATCGTCGTCACCCGCGAGCAGGCCATCAAGGACTCCGAGAGCGGCCGGCTGGGCGGCCTGAGCGAGCGCCCGGGCAACCCCAGCAAGTTCAAGCTCGGCAACCTGGCCGAAATCCCCGCCCACGAACCCATCAGCTACTACAAAACCGGCGATTTCATAGACCTGTGCGCCGGCCCGCACGTCATGCGCACCGGCAATATCGGCGCCTTCAAGCTCACCACCGTCGCCAGCGCCTACTACCAGGGCGACGAGAAAAACCCCCAGCTCCAGCGCATCTACGGCACCGCCTTCAAAACCAAGGCCCAGCTCGACGCGTATTTTCAAATGCTGGAGGAAGCCAGGCGCCGCGACCACCGCAAGCTCGGCGCCGAGATGGGCCTTTATACCATTGACACCGAATACACCGGCCCCGGCCTGCCGCTCTGGCTGCCCAAAGGCACGGCCATCCTCGAGGAACTGGAGAAACTGGCCAAGGAAACCGAGTTCCTGGCCGGCTACGTGCGCGCCAAAACGCCGCACATTGCCAAAGAGAAAATGTATCTCACCTCCGGCCACCTGCCCTACTATGCCGAAAGCATGTTCCCGCCCATGGAATTGCTCGAAGAAGAGGAGCACTCCCGAAAGCGCGACCTCGAAGCGCAACTGGAAGCGCTCAAGCAAGCCGCCCCCGGCGGGAACGGGGAGCCTCCCCCGGGCCCGGAGGGGTCGGCCGCCCACCGGGAATATGACCAGAAAATCCACACCCTGACGGAACAGCTTCGCGCGCTGGGCACCCGCTACTACCTCAAGGCCATGAACTGCCCGCATCACCACCGCATCTTTGCGGCGGTGCCGCGCAGCTACCGCGACCTGCCGCTGCGCCTGGCCGAATACGGCTGCTGCTACCGCTACGAGCAGTCCGGGGAACTGTTCGGCCTCATGCGCGTGCGCTCGATGAACATGAACGACGCGCATATCTACTGCACCCCCGAGCAGTTCGCGCAGGAATTCAATGCCGTCAACGAGATGTACCTCAAATACTTCAAAATCTTCGGCATTGAGAAATACCTCATGCGCTTCAGCACCCACGGCCGGGAAGGCCTGGGCCGCAAATACGTCAACGAACCGGAACTGTGGCTTCAAACCGAGAACATGGTGCGCGACGTGCTCAAAAACTCCGGCATCAACTACGTCGAGGTGGCCAACGAAGCCGCCTTCTACGGCCCCAAAATTGACGTCCAGGTCTGGAGCGTCATTGGCCGTGAGTTCACCCTGGCCACCAACCAGGTGGACTTCGCCGTGCCCCAGCGCTTCGGCCTGGTCTATCGCGACCGGGACAACACCGAGAAGACCCCGCTGTGCATCCACCGCGCGCCGCTCGGCACGCATGAGCGCTTCATCGGGTTCCTCATCGAGCATTACGCCGGCAACTTCCCGCTCTGGCTCGCCCCCGAGCAGGTGCGCGTCCTGACCATCGGCGAGGAAGCCCCGCTGGTGAACTACGCCCAGGCCCTCGTGCGGGAATTGCGCGCCCACCTCGTGCGCGCCGAGGGGGATTACAGCAACGACAAGATCAACGGCAAAATCCAGCAGGCCGAACAGGCCAAAGTCCACACCATGCTGGTCGTCGGCCCGCGCGACCTGGCCGCCAATGCCGTCAGCGTCCGCGTCCACGGCCGGGGCAGCCTCGGCGCCCAACCCAAAGCCGAGGTGGTGGCCGGCATCCTGGCCGCCATCCGCGAACGGCGGCCGTAACCCCGCGGCCATGAAGCCGAGTGTGCCCGCCCGCGCGGCGGTCCTGGTGATTGATGTGCAGCGCGGGCTGTTCGGCTCCGAGCCTCCGCCTTTCGCCGCCGCCTCCGTGCTTGGCCGCATCAACGCGGTCACCGCGCAGGCCCGCCGGGCCGGCGTCCCGGTTATCTTCATTCAGCACGACGGCGACCCCTCCGAACCGGAGCTGGCCCCCTTCCGCGCGGGTTGGGAATTGCACCCGCACCTCCAGGTCCGCCCCGGCGAATTAATCCTCCGCAAAACCACGTGCGATGCGTTCTATCGCACCGCGCTCGAAGCGGCGCTCCGCTCCCGCGGCGTCACCACCCTGCTGCTGACGGGCTTCGCCACCGACTTCTGCGTGGACGCCACGCTTCGCAACGCGCTGAGCCGGGATTTCCACGTCATCGTCGTCGCCGATGCGCACACCACGACCGACAATCCCCTCCTCAACGCCCGCACCGTGCGCGCGTACTACAACTGGGTTTGGGCCAACCTCGCCGCCCACGGCCGGGTGAGCGTTCTCAAGGCGGCGGAATTGCGCTTTCCGCCCGCGCCGAAATCCGCTGCCCCGGCCGGCCGGTCCCGCCCGCGCCGCCGGCGCGGCTTGGGGGCCACCCTCCCTCCGGGTGGGGACGGCGGGCCCGATTCGTCAGCGCCCTAAAGCCAGCAACGCCCCCTGGCCGGCGGTCAGCCACAACCCGTTCTTCAGGTCGTAATCCGAGCGGGAGCCGTCCCCGGCGGAGATGACCTGGACGGTTTCCCGCGGTGAGGCGGCCTGAAACGTGAACCGGGCGGAACGTTCGAGGCTCAGGTTGACGACCATGACATACGCCTCCCCGTCGGCGTGCCGAAACTCACCCACCATCACCGGCGCATCGCAGGCGACCGACTCCACCAACTTGCCCGGCAGCAGCGGCAGGCCGTCCACCGGCGCGGGCGCGCTGAAAAAGACGCCGGTCGAAGTTAACCGGCTCATCACCGGCGCCAGCGCGGCCACTTGCGCGTTGATGTCCCGCAAATAAACCCACGTCAGGGTCTTGCGGCCCGCGGGATCAATCGGCGTGTACTTATACCCCGGGCCATAATAATTAAACCACGTGATCCCCCGATACCCGGCCGCCAGCGTCGTATAGGCCTGGAACTGGAGGTTGGCGGGCGAGGGAATGGGCGTATGCGGCCGAATTTGGTTGGCGCTCACGATGTTCAAATAAGGAAGCTGGTGCGCCCGCGCCACGCGCCGGACTTCGAGCAGGTTGCGGTAATAGCTGGCCGCCTTCTTCGGCTCGCGCAAGTCCTCGGAATACTGCACCATGTAGTTATCATAGCTGATCACCTGCGGCCGAACCTCCGCCACAAACCGCTCCAGGTATTCCGTGTAGTTGGAGGTGCCCAACTGGGACATGTTCGGCGCGCCAAGCGTCGCGTAATTGGGAAACAGGTTGATGTAGGCCAGCTTGCCCGGGGCGTGCTTCTTTACCGCCGCCACCGCCTTGCCCAGGGCCGGAAAATCCATGATCCCCGGCTCGTCCATGATGTAGAAGCCCTTGACGGCGGGGTTCCGCCCCGCCGCGCGGACCATGCGCAGAACGCGGCCCTCAATCTCCGCATCCGAAAGTTTTTTCCATTCGCGGTAATAACCCGGCGAGGTGACCTCCGCCGCGGCCGGCACGAGAATGGCCCCCAAGCCGAGCTTCCGGCAGCGGCGCAAGTCCTGCGCCCAAACAAAACCCGCCAGGTTGAACTGGCAGTCCGCAATGCTTTCCAGCCCGCTTGGCCGGTGCGTGATAAACGGCGCACGCCAGCCGTGATACGGGCTCCAGGGCAGAATGGGAAAGAAGTCCGGTTTGGTAATATCGCTCGCATCGAGCCGCCGATCCGAGGCGCCTGAACTGTCCGCAACCCAAACCAGGCTGAGCAGGCATAAGACCAGGAGATTTCGGGCCGGTTTTCCGCGTCGTCGGTTCATAATTAATCGAGAAGGTCAGGATTTATGACCGCCAATCTGGCCGCGCCCGGAGCCGGACGTCAAGCCCAGGAACCGGGTTGCCATCATTCCCTGCCCTGCAAGTGAATGAGCCGAACGTCAAAATGCTTGCCGAACCCGGGGCCACTTTCCGCCCGGGCCGACCGAAATGACAAACGCTCTTCAAACCTGGTCCGGATAAGCAAGCCGCCTCGCACGCCTTACCTTTCCGGCGCCTCGAAATCAAAGCCCGCTAGGGCGTCCATCCTCCCGAATCGGGCTTGCCGGAAATATCAGCTTTCCGGCCCCAAGCCAGGATACGAACGCCCTGATCCCGGCAGACCCCTCCCTGCCACGGAGCACCACGCTTTGCTCCGCGCCGCCGGTTTGCCGCTTCAGCAACCGAATAATATCAATTCGCGCTCATCAAGCCCTCATCCCAACCACCCCCAACTTCCTCAACCTCCCCAGCCAACCTATGGCTCCCAATAAGCCGTGTACAAGGGGTGTACCAAGGATGCTCAAAAGGAGTTCATGCTTATTATCCATGCGCACCTGCCGCGCCTCCGGTGTACTCCCCTTGTACATAGCCTGAGACGACGAAGAAGGAACGATCGTGCGAGCGGTGGAAGAGGACGAGGTGGAGGCGGGCTTCGCTTTCTTAACTGGTGCCTTTTCAGTAGCTTGCTGAGATTTGGCCGTGGTCGGGAGCGGGACGATGGCGCTGTGGACCCAGTTCGGCCCCTTCCAGCCGTTCCGCGTCTGGCTGGTGACGATAAATACCTTCTGCCCCGGCGACGGTTGCCCAAACCGGGCGGTGTAAAGCTCCGTGATGTCGCTCTGCCCGTTCTGGCTCGGACTCAACAGGCCCAGGTAGTAAACCCGACGGTGCTTCATCCGGCCCGGGCTGCACGGCGCCTGCCCAAAGACCATGATGTCTTCCGTGGCCACCCCGACGTTCAACCGCAGCCGCAGCCCGGCTTCCGGGTCTTGCACGATCTCCAACCCGGTGACCAGATTGGGGCTGAAGACCACCGGGGCCGGCGGTTCGCTGACGGGCGGCTGGCCGATGCAGTCCAGAACGCTGTTGATGCGGACATAAAATTGCTGGCCGCTGAGGGGCCCGTATTGGCCCACCGACGGCCGGCTGGGAACGGTTTGCGCCGCGGCCACCCAGCGCTGGCGCTGGGCTTCGGTCAGGCTCCGGCCCCAGGCCTGGGAGCAGGCCGCGAAGCTGGCGCGGGCGCGGGCCTGGGCGGAAGACCGGGCGTCGCGGGGCATGGTTAACGCCCGGCAACATTGGCCGAAGGGCGTCGAGTAATAGACATAAGCTCCGAGGCGTCCGGAGCGGGGGGAATCGAGTAATTTCATAAGCGTGAAACTTCCATGGTTGTTTGATTGCCAGGCCGCACGGGCCGCCCGGCGGCCCGTGCCTTACGAGCCTGTCGTCCGGATTGCCATGCTGCCTCAGCCACGGATCAAAGGCTACCGTATGGGCGGACGAGGTCAACGCGAGAGTGGTTTTCGAGACGGAAATGGGCGCAACGCATGTTTTTCCAAGGCGCAGCCCTTCCGGCTGGCAAGCGTTTGCCTCACCGCCCAAAGTTGGCGAAGACACCGGAGCTCCGATTACGCCGAATGAACGGATGGGAAAGAGGCGGGCCGCGTCTGCCGGGGCCGGGATTCTGGATTTTTGCTTTCCTTGGGGCGGGAAGCTCTGTTAAGAAAGCGCTCATGGTGCGCAGATTATGTTTGGCCGGAGTCATCCTGGTTAGCGGATGGCTGCTCGGGACCGCTTTCGCCGAAGAGTTCAAACTCGCCGATGGCACGGTGCTTTCCGGGGAGCTCCTGGCGGCGTCCGCCAGTGACGCGGGGGTGCAAATCAAGGTGGGCGATGGCAAATATGAGCGGGTGCCCTGGGCGAATTTCTCGCAGGCGGATCTGAAGAACTTTGCCAAAATCAAGAAACTGGAGCCCCTGGTGGAGCCGTTTATCGAGATCTCACAGGAGGAAAAGATCAAGAAGACCGAGGTTCCCATCCAGCAGCCCGCGCGGTTGGAACGGCCCGTGCCGCACTCGCTGCTGGGCGCGCTTTCTTCCTCCGGGCCGGGGCTGTTGATGCTGCTATTGCTTTACGCGGCCAATATCTACGCCGCTTACGAAATCGCGATCTTCCGCGCGCGGCCCGTGCCGCTGGTTTGCGGCGTGGCGGCGGTGCTGCCCTTCATCGGGCCGATTATATTCCTGTGCCTGCCCACGGCGGTGGTGCCGGTTGAGCAGACCTGGGACGCCGCGCCAGCCGCCGCGGCCCAGGCGCCGACGGCGGAGGCGGTCAACCCGATGCAGGCGGAAGGGGCGACCCATTCCGGAGCATTGCGGCTGGCGCGGCCCGGCTCGACGGAGACAGTGGAGCCGGGGCAATTCCAGGGCGAAGAGGAAAAGCCGGCCCGGCCGGCGACGCTCACCTTTCAGCGCGGGCAATATACTTTCAACCGGCGTTTCATCGAGACCAAGTTTCCCGGCTTCTTCGGCGTGGTGCGCCGGGATGCCGATCGGGACATGGTGCTGGTGATCAAATCGGCGCGCGGCGAATATACGGGCCAGCGGATCAGCCGCATTGCCGCCAACGACCTCCACCTGATGGTGCAACGAGGCCCCGCCTCGGAGGAAGTCATGATCCCGTTCGTGGAGATCAAGGAAATCGTGCTCAAGCATAAAGACGCGTAAAACGATGGCGCAGCAGTTCGGTTCCTTCACCGCCAGCGAGCTTTATTGTCCCAAGTGCCGCCGCTCCCAACCGGTCCGCGAGCGGCTGTTGCTGGTGCTGCCGACGGGAGAATTGCATGACCTGGTCTGCTCCCGCTGCGCCACATCGCTGGGCAAACGCACGGTGAGCGCGCCGGCGGTGGCGCCCGTCCGCGCTCGTTCCCGCGCGGCCCGGCCCGCTCCCGGGCGGGGATTGCTGCGTTAACCGGGCCCGGCGTCCCGGGCGCCGGAATGGGTTTTCGGAGCCGGTTTTGGGGGAAAAATCCCGCGCCCGGCCCGGCGGCGGAACGGGCCAGCCAGGCGTTTGCCCGGATTCGCGCTCGTGGCCGGCCGAGGCGCTCGGGCTCCCTGCTCCGTCCCCTGCCCTTTTCCTTGCGCGCCGCAGCCGGTGTTTATTTTGGCTGGTCTTGCGCCGGGCGCCGCCCCATGATAGCCGGTGATTATGCGTATACCACTGTTAATCCTGAGCGTTCTGGTTCCGTTCAACTTTGCCGCGCAAGCCTGGAACTCCCTGGGACACCGGACGGTGGCCGAGCTGGCGTGGCGAAAGATGGATGCCGGCGAACGCCGGGCCGCCACCCGGCTTTTGCGCCAGCATCCGCATTACCAGCAAATCCTCGTCGCCCATACGCCGGAGGGGGTGGACACCAATCACTGGGCGTTCCTGACCGCCGCGGTGTGGCTGGACCTGATCCGTCCGGCCAAGGCAGGGCAACCGCCGAAGCCGGAATTCATCACCCGGTACGACCGCTATCAGCATGGCATCGGTTATCCATTCGTGCAGCCCGCCGACCAGGGGCGCGTCTCCTTGCGCAATTTCACCCTGCCCCGGACCAATGCGGAAACGATGTTATCCAACGCGCTGGTCACCCTGCGCGATCGCAAAGCCAGCCCGCACGACCAGGCGGTGAGCCTGTGCGTGGTGCTGCACCTGTTTGGCGATTTGCATCAGCCGCTGCACGCCGCCACCCTGGTCACCAAAGGCAAACCCAAAGGCCATGGGTTGGGCAGCGGCTTTTTAGTGCGCACCCGCCGCGGCGAGGTGATCACCCTCCACTCTTACTGGGACTCTTTGCCTGGCGGGGATCTCTCCTACCCCAGCATTCTTGCGCTGGCCGATAAACTCGCCGCCGCGCCCGAACTCCAGCCGGACCGGCTGCCGGAGTATGCGCAGAACCGAACCATCCCCGCCTGGGTGCAGGAGTCTTTCCGCACGGCGGTGGATCTCGGCTACGCCCCGGATCGCGTGAAATGGGTGCAGGCGTCGGCGGTCAAGTCCGGCAAAGTGGCCGAGGCCGACATCCCGGCGGTGTCGGCGGAATACGCGCGCGACGCGCACCTGGCCATGCAGCGGCGCCTGGCCCTGGCCGGATTGCGCCTGGCGGAGGCCCTGAAGCAAACCTGGTAACCGGGAGCTTCCTTATGCAACGCGCGGCCTGGGCGGTCGTTTTGCTGCTGAGCCTCCTGCCCCTGCGGGGGGCGGAGCGGCCCAATCTTCTGCTGATCCTGGCCGACGACATCGGCTTTTCCGACCTGGGCTGTTGCGGCGGGGAGATTCAAACGCCGAACCTGGATTCGCTGGCGGCCAACGGCCTCCGGTTCACCCAGTTCTACAACACCTCGCGCTGCTGCCCCACGCGGGCGTCTTTGCTGACTGGCCTGTATCCGCACCAGGCGGGCGTCGGCCACATGATGGTGGACCGCAATTACCCGGGTTACCGCAGCAACCTGAATCGCGAGTGCGTGACGATCGCGGAAGTATTGCGCGCCGCCGGCTACCGCACGTATATGTGCGGCAAATGGCACGTCACGAACCGCGACGGCCCCGACGACGACAACTCCAACTGGCCCCTGCAGCGCGGTTTTGAGAAGTTCTATGGCACCATCCGCGGGTATGGCAATTTCTTCGACCCGTCCTCCCTGTGCCGGCAGAACCGGTTTATCACCCCCGAAAACGACGCCGATTACCAGCCCGCGGTCTTTTATTATACGGATGCGATCAGCGATAACGCGGTGCGCTTCCTGCGGCAGCACCAGCAGGAATCGCCGGGCCAGCCTTTCTTTCTGTACCTGGCCTACACCGCCGCCCACTGGCCCATGCAGGCGCTGGAAAAGGACATTGCCAAATACCGCGGCAAGTATGATGGCGGCTACGAACCGGTGCGCCAGGCGCGGCGGCAGCGCCTCCGGCAGCTCGGCCTGCTGGATTCGAAGTGGGATTGCGCGCCGACCGTCGGCGACTGGGACGCCATAAAAGACAAAGCCTGGGAAGCGCGGTGCATGGAGGTTTACGCGGCGATGATTGACAACATGGACCAGGGCATCGGGCGCGTCCTGGCCGCGCTCCGGCGCTCCGGCCAGCTTGAGAATACGGTCATCTTCTACCTCAACGACAACGGCGCCTGCGCCGAGGACATGGGGCGCACCCGGCTCCCGGAGCCGCCCGCCGACGAGCTAAAGCCGATGAGCGCGGACACGCTTCAGACGCGCATTCGGCTGCCGATGCAAACCCGCGACGGCCGGGCCGTGAAGTCCGGGCGCCAGGTGATGCCCGGCCCGGCCAACAGCTATATCGCCTATGGCCGCAACTGGGCCAATGTCTCCAACACTCCCTTCCGCGAATACAAGCATTGGGTGCATGAGGGCGGCATCAGCACGCCATTGATCGTGCATTGGCCGGCGGGCATCCCCGCCGCGCGCCGGGGCCGGTTGGAGCCGCAGGTCGGCCATATCATTGACCTGATGGCCACCTGCGTGGACCTGGCCGGGGCCACCTACCCGCGCCGGTGGAACGGCCAGCCGATCCAGCCGCTGGCGGGCATCTCGCTGGCGCTGGCGTTCCAGGGCAACCCGCTCAAGCGCGCCACGCCCCTTTTCTGGGAGCATGAAAGCAATCGCGCCGTCCGCGACGGGCGCTGGAAGCTGGTCGCCAAAGCCGGCCAGCCCTGGGAACTTTACGACATGCGGAAAGACCGCACGGAAATGCATGACCTGGCCGGGAAGCACCCGCGGCAGGTGCGGCGGCTCGCCAGCCAGTGGGACGCCTGGGCCGCCCGCGCCCAGGTGCTGCCCCTGGGCGCCTGGAAAGCGAGCGCCCCCGATACCCACGCGCCGCCGCCGTCCGCGCGCCCCTGACCGGGTTGAGGCCGCGCCCGCGAAGCCGTGGCGGCCTCCGGCCCGCCGCCGGGCATGAGCCTCAGCGCAGCGCCTGCTGGATTTGCGCGACGGCGACCTGGCGCGGCAGAACTTTCTGGCGGGCGGCCAGCGCGGCCGCCACGCCCGCGGCGGCGCCAATGGCCATCACAATGCACTGCACCCGGTAGGATGCGTGGGCGTCGTGGCTGCCACTGATGCACCGCCCGGCCAGCAGCAGCCCCTCCGTTTTTTCCGGCACCAGGCAGCCATAGGGGATGTCATAAGGCCGCACATGGGTGGCGAAGTTCTCGGCCTGGCCGGGGCCGGCCGGGTTATGGATGTCCACTACGAAATCGGCGGACCACACCACGGCATCCGGATAGCGCCGGCCGGCGAGGACATCCTCCCGGGTCAGGTATTTCACGCCCCGGATACGGCGGCTCTCACGCACTCCGATCACCGCGGGCATGGCCGAGATATAGGCCTGTTCATAGCCGGGCGCGTGCCGGCGGAGAAAATCCAGCACCTGGTACGCCTGCCGGCGCCCTTCGAGTTCCGCGCGAGTCAAATCGTCCACGCGCGTCGCGTCAATGCCATTGACCTGGGTGGCGTTGATAATCCGTTCATGGGGATAGGAGGAAAGGTAAACCCGGATGACGCCCACATTGGGCGGCAATTCGCCCCGCTCCATGCCCCGGAGAACCACGTCCTCCCACACGCCTTCCGGCACACGAACCTTCTGCGCCTCCTCCTCGCTGGCGCAGAGCAGCGCCCGCGCCGGATCCACGCCGCCGATGCGGTATTGGATTGAAACCGGCTGCGTCAACCGGTCGCCCGGACGCCCCATCTCGTATGCCGCGCCGGCCTGGAAGGCCACGTCGCCATCGCCGGTGGCGTCCACCACCACGCCGGCCTGCAATTCGAGGATGCCCTGCTTGGTCAGGGCGCGCACCCCCGTCACACGCCGGCCGCGCTGGCGCGTCTCCATCACCCAGGTATGCAGCAGGACCTCAGCGCCGGCTTCGTGGAGCATCGCCGCATAATCCAAATCCAGGCGCTCCTGCACCGGGTGACGCCCGCCAATGCGCTGGAGCACCTCGTCCACCAGGGGACTCCGCACATGGCCCATTAACGGGCCAACCAGGCCGGTGACGCCCATGCCGCCCAGGCGCCCGCTCTTCTCGACCAGCAGCGTCTTCGCGCCCTGGCGCGCGGCGCTCACCGCCGCCGCCACCCCGGACGGACCGCCGCCGCACACCAACACCTCGCATTTCCTGACCGCCAAGGCGGGGCCGCCCCGGCCCGCCGCCGCCCACGCCGAACCGCCCACCGACGCGCCGGCCAGCAAGGCGCCGGCGGATTTCACGAAGCCGCGCCGATTTAATCGCTCGCTCATGACGCAAGTCTCGCAAGACGGGCGGGTCTAGTCAAGCCAGCCGATCCGGGCGTCCGCCCGGGCTAGTTCCCCAATCGCAGGATTTGTTTATCGGCCAGCAAACGGGCGCGGAGCGCCTCATACGGAACTTTCTGCACCGGGCAGCCGCGCTCAAGGGCCAGGGCCGCGGCGGTGGCCGCCGACTGGCCAAGAATCATGAAGACCGGTTCCATGCGGATGCTGCCGTAGGCGATGTGTGACGCCGAAAGGCAAATGGGGACCAGCAGGTTTTCACACTGGCCGGCTCGGGGCACTATCGAGCGGTACGAAATCGGGTACGGCGGGAAGCCCCATACCTGCACGTCGCCCTCGTTTTCCACCCGCCCGTTTTTCACGATGCGCTGGCAGTTATGCGAGTCCATGCCATAGGCGCCCATGCCCACGGCGTCTTCCGCCTTCTGCCGCCCCTGGCAATGGTGCTCGGTCATCACATAGTCCGACACCATGCGCCGCGCCTCGCGCACGTAAAGCTGATGCGGCCAGTGGCCGTTGTCGAGGAACTCGTCCCGCGCCGGCCCCCAGGTCTGCATCTCGGCGCGCATATCCGCGGGCACCCGCGGACTGGTGGCCAGGAAATAAACGAAGCCGCGCACGTAGTCCTCGTGCGCCTGCCAGATTTTGGCGCGGGTGGCATAGTCCGCCTCCGGGTAGTCATAGTTGGCGCCGATGAAGTCGGTGGAAAAACCACCGTTGTTATTGATATCGGTCTTGCCGTTGGGCATCCAGATGGGGTTCCAGAACGCCTTGAGCTGGGGTTTCTGTCCGGCGGCCACGAGCGCTTCGAGATAGCGGGCCAGCAGTTCGTATTGGGCCGGGTCGTACTTGTCCGGCGGGCGATGCGGCAGGCGGTTGGCCGGATTCTGCGTGTAGCAAAGACGGAAGTTATAGGCCTGGACACTGCGGTCCCCCTCCCCCGGCTTGCCGCCGTCGCCGGCCTGAATGAATGGCAACCGCCCGCTGGCCGGGTCGCCGGGCTTCAGGTACGGATCCACCGGGACGGTGAACTGGTGTTGGGGGGTTTCCGCCCGAACCCCGTTGAGCGTTTCTCCGTATTGGGCATTGGCTTCCCGCCCCACCGTGTAGCTGACCCCGGCCTTGGCCATCAGGTCGCCTTCATACGTGGCGTCAATAAACATGCGGGCGCGGTAAACCTTGCCATTCTCCATGATGATCTCCCGAATGCGCGCGCCCTGCCGGGTGACGGAAGCCAGGCGTTGCTGAAAATAGACCGCCGCGCTGGTTTCGCGGAGCATCTGGAACAGGAGCTCTTCCGCCACGCGCGGCTCGAAGGTCCACATGGTGGCGTCCGGCCCTTCGAGTTCGTCCGCCCGGGAACGGCCAGACCGGTGCTGGATGTAATCGGCGCGTGTCTCGAACCGCCACGCCTCATCCCGCGCGTAATGCTGCGCCACGCGCCGGTAAAACTCGCGGGCCAGGCCGCCGATGACCCGTTTGTTGCCGATGTCGGTCGCGCCCAGTCCGCCTGAGGTCAGGCCGCCCAGGTGATTGCCAAACTCGGCAATGACTACTGTCCGCCCCATGCGCGCCGCCTGGACGGCGGCCACCACCCCGCCGGCGGTCCCGCCATAGATGCACACGTCGGCTTCAATGACTTCCGCCGCCGAAGCCGATCCCGTCAGGCCCAAAGAAAACAGCGCCAGCAGGCCCGCAACCGCGGCGCGCCAGGCGGGTTGAAATCCGGCCCCGCGCCAGGCCGTGGGCCGAGCCGTTAGATAGGTAGTATTCTGGTTCGTCATAAAGCTGGTATTTCTCGAATACGGTCGCCGTCTGCGGACGTCAGCCCTGGGCATCGGCCGCTCCTGCCTGTTTTTCGCGCAGCAACCTGAAATTTCCCTCCTCGCAACAGGCGACGAAGGTCTCGGTCACCGATTTGAGTTCTTCCCACCGCGCCCGGATGTCCCGCGCTTCCCGGGACGTAATCTGGTTGTCAGCGGCGGCGGTGGCCACCACCGCCAGCAAATCCGCAAACTCCTGCACGATCTCGTTGGTGGCGGGGATCAGGTAGGAGGGATGCGGATTGATGGTTTTGGGGTTGCGAATAAAGAAACCGCCCGCCCGCTGGCAAAGCCACTGCACGATGCGCAGGTCCTGGGTGCACCGCAGCAACGCGTCAATCCGATCCAGCGGGTTGGTGCTGCCGCTGCCCGCGCCCGGCTCGCCCGGCTCGGCCCATTTGTAAATCATCGAAAGCGACAGTCCCAACTCGGCGGCCACGAGTTTCGGGCTGCACTTCTGAAAGACCTCGCGCAAGAGCTCGTGCGATTGCATGCGGCCAGCATGCGTGACTCCCGGCCCGTTCGCAAGGAGGAAGCGCGCGTTTGCGCTCGAAGAAAACCGGCTTTTGCCGCTCCGAACGCATCTCCCCGGGCGCCCCTTATGCTCCCGGCTATCCCGGCAACGCGGCATGCCAATGCGGGCTGGTTCCAGTTTGTGCTTGGGCAGGCGGCGTTCGTTATGGCTAAATCCCGTTGTGCGGCGCAGCACCAAATACCGGCGGTCGCGGTCAAAAGGGAAACCGCGGCGCGGATTTTTATGGCTGCTGATACTGGCCGGACTCGCAATCGCAGCCGGCTGGATGTGGTGGCAGGCGCGCCCCGGCCGCCCGCCCGCGCCCCGGCCCAGGCCCGCCCCCGTGGCCGTGACGTCCCCGGCCGCCGTTCAATCCCAATCAACCCAGGCCGTGGTTCAGCCCAAACCGGCGCCGGTGGCGGTCCCTTTCCCCGCAGCACCGACACAGGCGCCGCCTCCCGCGCCGGTGCCGCCACCGCCCCCCGCTCCGCCGCCGGTGGAAACGGCTCCCGCACCCCCGGTGATTCCCCCGCCTCCGTTGGAGCCAGCGACGCACGCGGCCTTCCCCCGCCCGGTGCAAGACATATTTGAGGCCCAGCTCGCGTTGGCGCGCCTGGGCATTTCCGCCGGTTCGCTGGACGGCCTCATGGGGCCGCAAACGCGCGCCGCGCTGCGCGCCTTTCAGTTTCACAAGGAGAACCTTCCCGCCTCGGGTGAACTGGACCCGGCCACCCGGACGCGACTGCAACTCGCCGCCCCACCCTATACCAACTATACCATCACCCCCGATGATGTGGCGCGGCTGCAGCCGTTAAGCAGCACCTGGCTCGGCAAATCCCGGCAAACGGCGCTCGACTACGAGACGCTCCTGGAATTGGTCGCCGAAAAGAGCCACGCCCATCCCCGGCTCATCCGGCAGCTCAACCCGGCGGTTGACTGGAGCCGCCTGGGCGCGGGCGCGGTGGTGCGGCTGCCGGATATTGCCTATCCTGACCGGGCCACGAAGGCCGCCTTTGCCACGATCAGCCTGGCCGGTAAAACCCTCGAAGCCTTTGACGCCCGCTCCAACCTGCTCGTGCATTTCCCGTGCAGCATCGCGCAGCGCGTCGAAAAGCGGCCGGTCGGGGAGTTGCGCGTCGTGGCCATAGCCCCCAACCCGAACTACACCTTCAACCCGGACGTGTTCCCGGAATCCGCCGAAGCGCGCGGGCTGAAGACCCGGCTCATCCTGCCGCCCGGCCCCAATAACCCGGTCGGGGTGGCCTGGATCAGCCTGGACCGCCCGGGCTACGGCATCCACGGCACTCCCAGTCCGGAGCAAGTGGGCCGGACCGAATCGCACGGCTGCTTCCGGCTGGCAAACTGGAATGCCGATTACCTCCTCCGGCTGGTTTGGGTCGGAATGCCGGTGTTGGTGGAGCCCTGACGCCGCCGGGTGCGCCGGGCGGAAGCGCGGGTGGTTTTCGCCCGGCTTGCCGCTGCGGAATTAGACGCCCGGACGCTTCGGATACGCCGGGCGCTTAATCTCAGCCGGAGGATGTTTGCGCAACTGTTTCATTAACTCCGCCACGGCGCGTTCGAGCTGGGGATCCGCGCCGCGCGCCATGGCGGCGGGGTCGTCCACGACCTCGATATCCGGTTCCACCCCGTGGCCTTCGATGATCCACTGGCTATTGGTGCTGTAAATGGCAAAGGCCGGCACGGTCACGCTCCCGCCATCCACCAGCCGCGGTGAGCCGGTGATGCCGATGAGCCCGCCCCAGGTCCGCATGCCGATCAACAATCCCAGCCCGGATTGTTTGAAGTAGAACGGAAAGCAGTCGCCGCCCGAGCCGCTCCAGCCGTTGATGAGCATCGCCTTGGGGCCCAGGTGCGTGACGAACGGCGTAGTCAGGTCCCGGCCGTCGCGCACGGCCCAGAGATTGCGCAGCGGCCGATCGAGCAATTCGATGAAGCGGTGGGGAATCTGGCCGCCGCTGTTGAAACGCTCGTCAATAAGCAGGCCGGGTTTCCGGACCTGCGCGCGCCACATGCGCACGAGCTCGTTTTGGCCATTCTGGCTGGTATCGGGCACATAGACGTAGCCGAGTTGTCCGCCGCTGAGTTGCTCGACGCGGCGCCGGTTCTCCTCGATCCAGGCCAGGTTGCGCAACCGTTCCTCGCTGCTCAAGGTGTGAACCAGGACCTCGCGGGCGCCGGCCAGGACCGGCTGGTCATTGACCGTCAGCAATACCGGCTTGTCCCCCAGCCCCTGAAAAGCCGCCCAGGGGTCCTCCCGAACATCCAGCGGCTCGCCGTTGACGGCGAGCAGGTAGTCGCCCTCATGCACGTTGGTGACCGCGGGCGGCAGCAACGGCGAGCGCACTTCACAGTCCCAGTCCGCCGCCCGGAGGATGCGCTGGATGCGATAGGCGCCGTTTTCGAGCGCGAAATCGCACCCCAGGTAGCCCACGCCCACCGAGCGGCCGGTCTCGAGGTCGCCGCCGCCGCGATACGTATGCGACGCGTTCAGCTCTGCGATAAGTTCTCCGAGCACGTAGTTGACATCCCAGCGCGTGACGGCGTCGTCGAGCAACCGCCCATAGCGCTGGTACATGGCGTTCCAATCCACCCCATGCATGCCCGGGTCGTAAAAGTAATCGCGCTCGATGCGCCAGGCGTCGGCGAAGATTTGCCGCCACTCAGCGACCGGATCAATCACCGCCTCGAACCCGCCCGTCTTGAGCTTCTTATCCAGCTTCTGCCCCTCCTTGGGCTCGAGGATGGCGTAGTCGCCGCCTTTGCGCACCAGCAGCTTCTCCCGCCCGGCGGACAGCTCGAAGAAATCCGCATCCTCGACCACGATCTTCTCTTCGCGCTTCTCCAAGTCGTAGAAGGCGATGGGCTTCTTTTCCTCGCCCGCGCCCACGCGCGGACGGCGGTGAAAGAGCAGCTTGCCGGGGACCGCTGCAAGGGCGCCAAAGCGCCCGGCCTTGGGCGGCAGAATCACCACACGCTGCTCAAAGCCCGCCACCGTAATTTCCACCGGCTTGGGCTTCTCCTCCTTCTTCTTGCTGTCCTTGCCTGGCTCCTTCTTCGGGTCATCGTCCTTCTTGTCTTTGGCCGGGGCGTCCTCGGCGTCGTTGCGCGGCGCGAGCGGAGAGAGCACATCCGGACGCAGCGGCACCGCGGCCAGCACGGCCGTATTGGCATAAATCCAAGTCTCATCCACCTCGCTGTAGCTGGGGGCGAAAGTGCGGCCCGTGCGGAAGAACAGGTATTTGCCGTCGGGATCGAAGACCGGCGTTTCGTCATTATAGAACCCCGAGGTGACCTGATGCAGCGCGTTGGATTTGCAATCGTAAAGGGCGATGCCCGAGTTGCCGTTGTCCAGGTCCTGCGCCCAAGCCAGCCAGCGGCTGTCCGCCGACCAACTCACTCGGAACTCGCTTAACTGGTTGTGGTGCAGCCATAGCTGGCGGCTGATCACCTGGTTCGTCCGGGCCTCGAAGTCAAACAGGTTCAGGCCCAACGCCTTATCTATGAAGGCGATGCGCTTGCTGTCGGGGGACCATTGCGGAAAGTAGCGATAGCCCGGGCCCAGCCGCGTGAGGGTTTGCTCGCCAAGCTGGTTGGTGCCGGGGGCGGTTTCCGCGCGGCGCACCGTCAGCTCATATTCACCGGTGCGGTCGCTAAAACAGGCGATCCACTTGCCATCCGGCGACCACGCGGGATACCGCTCGGCGATGCCCGAAGTGCGGGTGAGGTTCAGCACCGGCCCGTGCTCGGCCGGGACCGAGAAAATATCCCCGCGCGCCTCGAATAGCGCCCGCTTGCCGCCCGGCGAAATCGTCGCGCTCAAGATCTGGCTGGCAACATTTTGGCGGCGCGGCTTCAGCGTCGCCCGATCCGTGACCACGCGGATTTCCACTTCGTGGTACTTCTCCGTCCGCAGGTCCAGCAGGTAAAGCCGGCCCGCGTTTTCAAACACAATGTCCTCCGGCCCAATGCTGGGGAAATGCACGTCGAACTCCCGAAAGAAGGTCACCTGCCGGAAGCGGTTATGCTTGAGGTCGCAGGCCCAGAGGTTGGCGCGCTTGTTGTCGTCGCGATCGGACAAAAAGTACAGCGTCTCGCCGTGCCACATGGGGACGGAGTCCGCGGCGGGCGACTGCGTCAGGTTACGGGCAGTGAGTTTCTCCAGGTCAAACAGCCAGATATCCGGGTTCATGCCACCGCGATAGCGTTTCCACGTGCGGAAATCCACGCTGATCGGCACGTAGGCCAGTAGCTTGCCATCAGGCGAAATCGCCCCGAACTCGCCATACGGCACCGGCAGTTTTACCGGCAACCCTCCCTGCGCCGACACGCGGTAGAGCTGGTTAAACCGGTTCTTGGGACTAGTCATCGAGGTCGCATAAAGAAGGCTCTGGCCATCCGGATACCACCCCAACATTCGATCCGGCGCGCCATGATGCGTAATCCGTTTGGGCAGCCCCCCCGCCACCGGCACGATGTAGATATCCTCGTTGCCGTCGTAGTCGCCCGTAAATGCGAGTTGCGATCCATCCGGCGAGAAGCGCGGAAAAGATTCCTCACCCCGGGGCGAACTAATCCGCAGTGCCACCCCGCCCGCCTTGTCCACCAGCCAGATGTCGCCCGCATAAACAAAGGCGATCTGCGTGGCCGATACCGCCGGCTGCCGCATCATGCGCGCGTCAATGTGCGCCGGAGCTGACGGCTGGGCGAACGCGGCCAGTTGGAGCAGCCCAACACTCGCCAGCGCAACAAGGCATGAAAGCAATCCGGTCATGGCTCTATCCTGCATTATTTCCAGCACGGAGTCCATCCCGCGACGCGGCCGGATCCGGAGGCGAGTTCGGTTCTGCTTTATCGCCTTGCCCGCTGGTTTTCCTGAGCCTATACGCAATTCGCCATCCGCTACCCTCAAGTGGAGAGAAGGCCATTCTCGATCACTCGCAGCACCTCGACGACTCCGCATCGTGAATGCTATCGAATTGCGCCAGGCGCTGAACACTCTTTTATGATTCTCCACGCGATTTTCTGCTCAAAAACCACCTGCCTCGTCATACTCGTCCCTCGTTTTTCTTACCCAGTCGTACCAGGGACGAACCTTGGACGCAGGAGAGATGGCTGCCATGGAGTGGATGCAGAGTGAAGCGGCAATAGTGCTGAAAAGTTGGAGAAAGAGAAACTTAACCAGAAAACTCCTCCCTTTTAAAGAACCGAGGGACGTTTGCGCCGTGATCGGCAGGTCTTATTTTCTAGACGATTTAGGACTTTATGGTTACAGTACCGCGTCCTTGATCAGCCAAACATCCGGAGAACCTTATGGAGAAATTCGAAAAAATTGTTGTGCTGGACAATGAAGTTCAAGCCGAGTTGGTAGGCAGCGTGTTGGAAGAACGAGACATTCCGCACCTGCTGCGCAGCTACCATGATTCCGCTTACGACGGGATATTTCAAACGCAGGCAGGTTGGGGACATATCGAAGCGCCCGCCTCCTTCCGGGATAAAATCCTGGCTGTGGTGGAGGATATCAAACGCCAGGCATCCTCGGATGCGAAGCCGGCGTAAGACGGATAGCCGTTCCCACTGCCACGGGTATGGATTACGGCGTTGCGCAGGGGGAAGTTCTGGACGCGCTCCGTGCCGACCGAGTGGCCAATCTTCATCCTTCCCGCTCCGAAGGAAACAGCCACCGGACAGCCCATACGGGCACGCGGCCTGTCGGCGTCTCCGTGTTTTCCCGCAAACCGCAATCCTTCCCGTGGCGTGCGATGCGAAAGAAGCAGGCTAAAGCCCCTTAGAAACCTGAAGATTATACGTGACGCAACCCGGGCCAGCCGCTATTTTCTCCCCGTTCCTTGTTGATAAACTGAATCTGAAATGCCCATGCAAACGCGATTTGATCTGACACAAGCCGACATTCCCAAGGCCTGGTATAATCTGCTGGCCGACTTTCCGGAACCCCTGCCGCCGCCGTTGCACCCCGGCACCCGACAACCGATTCCGCCCGAGGCGCTGGAAGCCATCTTCCCCCGGAACCTCATCCAGCAAGAGATGAGTCCCGAGCGTTGGCTGGAAGTGCCCGAACCCGTGCGCGACATTTATGCGCTGTGGCGTCCTACGCCCTTGCTGCGCGCCGTGCGCTTCGAGAAGGCACTCCAAACCCCGGCGCATATTTATTACAAATACGAGGGCGCCAGCCCCGCCGGCAGCCATAAGGTCAACACTTCAGTCGCCCAGGCTTACTTCAATAAAGCCGCCGGCACTAAACGCCTGGCCACCGAAACCGGCGCTGGCCAATGGGGCGCGGCACTGTCCATGGCCTGCAAGCTGTTCGACCTGGAGTGCAATGTCTACATGGTCAAGGTCAGCTACCAGCACAAACCCTATCGCCGGATGCTGATGCACACCTGGGGCGCAACGGTTCATCCCAGCCCGAGCGATCAAACCGAGTTTGGCCGCAAGCTGCTGGCGGAAGATCCGCATTGTCCAGGCAGCCTGGGCATCGCCATCAGCGAGGCCATCGAGGACACCATCAAACATCCGCACACCAAGTATTCCTTGGGCAGCGTGCTGAACCATGTTTGCCTTCACCAGTCCGTCATTGGCCAGGAAGCCATTAAACAAATGGAACTGGCCGGCGAAGAGCCGGACGCCATCTTTGGCTGCTGCGGCGGCGGCAGCAACTTTGCCGGGCTGGCGTTTCCCTTCATCGGCCGGAAAATCACCCAGAAAAAGAACTACCGCATCGTCGGGGTGGAGCCCTCCGCCTGCCCGACGCTCACCAAAGGCGAGTTGCGCTACGACTTTGGTGACACCGCCGAAACGACGCCCCTGCTAATGATGTACACGCTGGGCCATAAATTCATGCCGCCCGCAATACATGCTGGTGGATTGCGCTACCACGGCATGGCGCCGATGATCAGTCATGCCGTCAAACTGGGTCTGATGGAAGCCGAGGCTTATCACCAGACTAAAGTGTTCGAGATGGGAACGCTCTTCGCGCAGACCGAAGGCCTGGTGCCCGCGCCGGAATCGGCCCACGCCATTGCGGCGGTGGCGGAAGAAGCCATTAAGGCCCGCGAGGCCGGGCGCAAGCGCGTCATCCTGTTTAATCTATCCGGCCACGGGCTGCTCGATCTAAGCGCCTACGAAACCTACCAAAGCGGCAAGCTGCAGGATGTTTAACCACGCAACCTAAAACCAAAACACAGTCAACCAAACCATTACCCGAAGTATGAGAACACAACTGACCAAATCACTCGGCAGCCTGTTGATTGCAGGGCTGCTCACGCTCCCGGTATTCGTCCAAGCTCAACCCACGGCTCATTACGCGCCGGGACTGGAAGGCATCAAAGCGGCCACGCTGCCCCCGCCTGGCCTTTGGCTGCGCGACTATAACTGGTTTTATTATGCCGACCAGGTGAACAACCGCCATGGGCGTAAGATTAGTGCGGCGGATGCGGAGGCATTCGTTTATGTCAACGCGCCGCGATTGCTGTGGATTACCGAGGGGCAGCCGCTGGGCGGCTACTTGGGCTTGGATGCACTGCTGCCGTTGAAATACACGTGGATCAAGGATGTGGATCAAACCTTTGGCATCGGAGATTTCTTCTTTGAGGGCACCTGGTCGTGGCATTTGCAGCAGTGGGATTTTGCCCTGGCCGCAGGCATTTGGGCGCCGACGGGTGATTTCTCGAAGTCGGACCCGACCTGGGCAGGCAGTGGCTACTGGGGGGAAATGCTCACCGCCGGCGCGACGTGGTATCCGGACCAGGAGAAGCGCTGGGCATTTTCGGTGCTCAACCGCTACGAGTTCAACCAAAAGCAGCGGAAAACCCATATCACTCCCGGCCAGGCCTACACGGTTGAAGGCGGCTTGAGCTACGGCCTCTCGAAGACTGTGGATGTCGGCGCCGTTGGCTACTATCAGCAGCAGGTCACGTCCGATACCCACGGTTCGGCAAAAGATCGCGACCGCGTGGCGGGCATCGGACCGGAAATCAACGCCTTCTTCCCCGAGATCACGCTGGGCATCTCTTTGCGCTACGTTTATGAGTTCATGGCCGAGAGCCGCCTGCAAGGGCATACTTTTGCCCTGACTCTGACCAAGCAACTGTAAAGCCCGCGCGTAAAAAAGCGCCCTTTTCGATCACCCGCCGGCCTGCGTGGCACGGGTTGGCGGAGCCGGGGTCGCTCGTCGGCCCGCGCGTCGGCTGAACGCTGTCGGGGCAGCCAAATTCCGTCGGCTGGACACAGAAAGACGCCTTATGACAGACCAACAATGGAACGAGCTGCTGGCGGCTATTGCGGGCAAGACCCAGGCCAAGCCTCCCGTAGGGTTCATTATTGATTCGCCGTGGCTGCCTAACTGGTATGGGGTGGACATCCAGGACTATCTCACCAGCGACGCCCTGTGGTTCGACGCCAACCTAAAGGCCATCGAAACCTTCCCGGAGGTTATTTTCCTGCCCGGGTTCTGGTCGGAGTTCGGCATGTGCACCGAACCTTCAGCTTTTGGTGCCAAGTGTATCTTTCCCCGGAATGAGTTCCCCTTCGCGGATAAAATCATTAGCGACGTCGCGCAAATAGGCGACCTGTCCGAGCCGAACCCCGCCACCGACGGACTGCTGCCCTTTATGCTTAACCGTCTGAAAGGCGCGCGCGCTCGCCTCGAGGATATCGGCCACAAAATTCGCTTCTCAGTTTCGCGTGGCCCGCTCAACATAGCCACCTTCCTGATGGGCACCACGGAGTTCCTGATGGCGCTTAAAACCGACCCGGGCCCGGCGCATAAACTGCTGCGCACGATCACGCAGTTCCTCAAGAAATGGCACGCGCTCCAACGCGCGACTTTCCCCTCCATTGACGGCATCTTCCTGCTGGATGACATCGTCGGTTTTATTGGCGAGGATGACTTCAAGGAGTTCGCCCGCCCCTGTTTTGCGGAGTTGTATGCTGGCGACGAAGCGGTCAAGTTCTTCCATAACGACGCCGCCTGCGCCAAGTCCATCGCCTACTACGCCGACCTAGGCATCAACCTCTACAACCCGGGCATCTTCAACACGCTCGCCGAGTTGCGGCAGTTATCCGGCCATCGCCTCACGATCCTGGGCAATATCCCCCCTCGCGATGTGCTGGCTCGGGGAACTCCCGCCGAAGTGCAGGCCGCCGTGCAGCGACTGCGGGCAGAGACCCCCGACCTGTCCCGGCTTATCCTCTCTTGCGCTGGCGGAATGCCGCCAGGCGCAAGCACAGAGAACCTCAAGGCGTTTATTGCCGCCGCCCGCGGTTAAGCCGCCGACTTCGGCAAGGCGGCGCGAACGGCCGCGAGTTGTCCGGCCGAGCCGAGCAATTGGTTGCGGCTGGCGATAAACTTGCTGTATTCTTCCATGAAGACCTTGCCCGGCGGGCGGAAATCAAACTCCGCCGGCTTGTCGCGGAAGAACTCGCGATGCACGCGGGTCCAGACCAGGCGGCCGTCGGTATCAATGTTGATCTTGGCAACCCCGAGCCGGGCCGCCGGGAGGTATTCGTTGGGGTCCACGCCCATGGAACCGGCAATCTGGCCGCCGGCGGCATTGATACGATCCACCTCAGTCTTGGGCACGCTGGAACTGCCGTGCATCACCAGAGGGAAGCCGGGCAACCGATCCTTGATCTTCTGCAGCACGTCAAAGTGGAGGGATTGCTTGCCCTTGAACTTGAAGGCGCCGTGGCTGGTGCCGATGGCGCAGGCCAGCGAATCGCAGCCGGTTTGCTGGACAAAGCGCTCGGCCTCGGCGGGATCCGTCAGACAGGCGTTGCCTTCCTCAACCTTGATGTCCTCCTCGACACCCCCCAGCATACCCAGTTCAGCCTCGACACTAATGCCCTTGGCATGGGCGCGATCCACTACGCGCTTGGTAATGGCAACATTCTGCTCGAACGGCTCGTGCGAGGCGTCAATCATCACGGAGCTGTAAAAGCCCGAGTCAATGCAGTCGTAGCAGGTCTCCTCATCGCCGTGGTCCAGGTGCACGGCAAAGATGGCTTCCGGAAAGATTTCGTCGGCGGCGCGAATAATGGCCTCCAGCATGCGCTTGTCAGTGTACTTCCGGGCGCCTTTGGAAATCTGGATGATAAACGGGGCCTGGCTGGCAAGGCAGCCCCGGAACAGGCCCATCGCCTGCTCGGCGTTGTTGATGTTGTAGGCGCCGATCGCGTATTTGCCATAGGCGACCTGAAACAATTGCTTGGTCGTGACGATCATATGGTATCTCTTTTTTTGAGGGGCAAGGATGCCGGGTTCCGCGGGCAAATGCAATCACGCCGTGCGAAAATCTGCGGAGGCGCCCTGGTCGAGTGCCGAGGCTTCCCAGGTGTCGGCCCAGCGGACCGGAGCGCCCGCGCTCGTTCACGCCGGCTGAGGAGCGTCGTTCACGCGCAGGAATTCGATGCGATAGTTGGCCTCCGGATGACGCCGGGAGGGCCCGGCCACGAGCATGGCGACCGCGCCCGGCAGGCGATGCTCGCGGAGCCACTGCCGGGCAAACGCACGCCAATCCTCCGGATCCTCGGCCAGTTGGACCGCCTGCACTCCGTAGGAAAAGGCCAATCCCTGGCAAACGGCGGCACTTTGGCTTATGGCCACCACCCACACCGCCGGGTTGAACCGCGAAATCATGCGCGCCGTGGTGCCGGTCCAGGTAGGCACGAACACCGCCGCGCAGGGCACGCTCCCCAGCGCGTTTTCCACCACCGAAACAATCGCCTCCGCCGTGGTGGCCGGCTGGCGCTGGCTCGATAACGCCCACAGGTCGTCGAGGCGGGTAGGTGGCCGGTGCGCTTCCGTGAACGCCGCAATCTTCGCCAGCATTGTCACCGCTTCCTCCGGGTAGTGACCCATCGCGGATTCGCCCGACAGCATGATGCAATCGGTGCCGTCCAGGATGGCGTTGGCCACATCAGTGGACTCGGCGCGAGTGGGCAGGCGGTTCACCACCATGGACTCGAGCATTTGGGTGGCGGTGATGACCGGTTTGCCCACCAGGCTTGCCCGGGCGATGAGTTGCTTTTGCAAAACCGCCATTTCCTGGATCGGCACTTCCACCCCCAGGTCACCGCGCGCCACCATGATGCCGTCCGTCGCCTTCAGAATATCATCCAGATGCCGGAGCGCGTCCGCGCGCTCGATTTTTGCGATGAGGAACGGATGCTTGCCAAGCGCGCTGGCTGCCGCCCGCACCGCCTCCATGTCCGCGGCGGTTTCGACAAACGACTGGCTGATCGCATCCACGCCCGCCCGGAGCGCAAACTCCAGGCAATCCCGGTCGTGCGCGGTGAACGCGCTGATTCCCAGGTCAATGCCCGGCAGATTCAGGCCCTTGCGGGACCGCAGTTCGCCACCGACGGCAACCCGGCAATGCACCTCGCTTCCCTGCACCTGCTCCACCACCAGTTGCACCAACCCGTCGTTGAGGAACAGCCGGTTCCCCGGCTTCACCACCCGGGGCAACCGCTCGAAGTTTGTCGCGACCCGCTGCCGGTTGCCGACGATATCCTCGTTGGTCAGTGTAAAGCTTTCGCCCGCGCGCAGTTCAATAGGCTCGGGTTCGATCCGACCGAGGCGCATCTTGGGGCCCGGCAGGTCGGCCATGATGGCGACGCGCCGGCCCGTGACCTTTTCCGCGGCGCGGATGCGCGCAATCCGCTCGCCATGACTCGCGAGGTCCCCATGTGAAAAGTTCAGGCGCGCCACATTCATTCCGGCGCGCAGGAGGCGCTCCAGCATCGCGGGCGAATCCGAGGCGGGGCCGATGGTGGCCACGATCTTGGTCTTATGGTCGGGCAATAGCATAGGCGCAGCGAATGAAATCACGTCCACCCCGAGCCTTCAACGACAGACTTGCCGGCGAGCCGCGCTCCGGGAGGCAACCACACCCGCACTCCCGCGGGCCGGGGAGCCAGCTCCGGGTCAATTGCCCCGGCGCAATCCGGCGAAACGAGTAGCGGCGTCCTCCCAGGCGGCGGCGGGGCCGGGCTTAAAAACAGCCACCTTGCTGGACTTGCGGATGACCTCGCGCATCTCGGCGAGCGTTGCCAGTTCGCCGCTGGCGCGCACCTGGACCAGCAGGTTGCCCATCGCGGTCGCCTCGACGGGGCCAGCCACCACCGGACGCTGGCAGGCGTCGGCGGTGAATTGGTTGAGGATGGCGCTCTGGGAACCGCCGCCGACAATATGAATGACCTCGATGCAATTGCCGGTGAGTTCTTCGAGCCAGCCCAGCACCTCGCGGTACTTGAGCGCGAGGCTCTCGTAGGCGCAGCGGACCAGCTCGCCTTCGGTCCGGGGCGCGGGCTGCCGAGTTTCCCGGCAAAAGGCCTGGATGGCTTTCGGCATGTCGGGCGGATTGAGGAACCGCGCGTCGTCCGGGTTGACGATGGAACGGAGCGCCGGGGCCCGGTCAGCCATACGCGCGAGCTGGCCATAGTCGTATTTCCGGCCGCGGGCATCAAAGGCGCGTTTGCACTGCTGCACGAGCCACAGGCCCATGATGTTTTTGAGCAGCCGATAGGTGCCGTCCAGGCCGCCTTCGTTGGTCAGATTCAACGCCTGCGTGCGCGCGCTCAAGGAGGCCTTCTGAATCTCGACCCCCATGAGCGACCAGGTGCCGGAGCTCAGGTACGCCCAGTTGGCTTTGCCCGTGTGGGCCGTGGGCACCCCGGCGACCGCAGCGGCGGTATCATGCGTAGGCGGCGCCACCACGTTGATTTTGCGCAGGCCGGTGCGCTCCGCGACGCCGGGCCGCAACACGCCCAACCGGGTGCCGGGCGGCATGACTTTCGGAAAAATGCGCGTGGGCAGGCCAAACTGTTTCAGCAGGCCGGTGGCCCAGTTGCGGGTCAGCGGGTGCAGGCACTGGGTGGTGGTGCCGTTGGTGAATTCGACCACACGGGAGCCACACAACGCCCAATGGATGAAGTCCGGCATCAACAGCAGCGCGTCCGCCCTTTCGAGCATCTTCGGAGCGCCCTGTTTATGGGCCAGCAGTTGGAACAAGGTGTTGAACTGCATGAACTGCAGGCCGGTCTGGGCAAAGATTTTCGCCCGAGGCACTTTTCGGAACGCCTTTTCCATCATGCCGTTGGTGCGGGCGTCGCGATACGCGAACGGCTGCCCCAGCATTTCGTCGCGCTCATCGAGCAGCACATAGTCCACCCCCCAGGTGTCGGCACCGACCGATACAATCCCGGGGCCATACTTCCGGGCGGCCAGGCTCAGGCCGTTCTGGATTTCCGCCCACAGCCGCACGACGTCCCAGCGGAGCGAGTCGCCCAGATAGACGGGGCCATTGGGGAACCGATGAATTTCTTCGAGACGGATGGTCTTGCCATTCCAACGGCCGGCCACAAGGCGGCCGCTTTCCGCGCCAAGGTCAATCGCCAGGTAGGTGTTAGGCATAAAGCGTCAGGGGACTGGGGTTGCGGGATTCGTAGTGCGTTACGCGCCGGGCATGGGGGGCGGGCCGTCAGGAGGTGGAAGCGGCGGGCGGCGGCACGCTGGCGGACTTCTCCTGACTCAACTTGCCACTGTAAGCCGCGATTACCGTCGAAGACAGGAGCAACACCAGGCCCAGGGCCAGCAGGCTGCGCGTGCGGCTGCTGGTGCCTTTCCATTCCCCGAGGAAGATGCCCAGCAGCGTGCTGAAGAGGATCGCGCTGGCCATCAGGACCGCCCAGCCGATATAGGCCATCTTGCCCATCGCCGGTTCGCCGGTTTTGAAGCAGATGAACTGCGAACACCAGATGGCGCCCGCCAGGCCGGCAAAGAGGAAGTTGCCCAGCAGCGGCGCATCCTTCCGCGTGTAGTCGTTAGTGGTCTTATTCCGGGCATTCAAATAAAGGCACCAGACGCCGTTAACCAGGAACCCGCCGAACAGAACGACAACCAGAACCGGCATCCCGCGCCAGGTGGTCGAAGTGGCGGGCATGAGGCCCTCAGCCAACTCTTCCAGCCGGGCTCCGCCCTGCAAGCCAAAGCTCATCGCCGAACTCATCAGGCCGGAGAAAATGGCCACCGTGATGCCCTTCTTGAAGTTGTACTCCGCCACCGCCTTCTTCTTTTCCGCCTCCGGCAGTTCTTTTTCCTTGGACATGCCGGCCATGCCGACCAACACAATGCCCACCAGCGAAACGAGCACGCCAACCATGGAAGCGTTGGCCGAAGGCGTGCCCAGCAGGCTCCCAACCTTGCCCGCGAGGATGGGCGGGACCAGGGTGCCGGCGGCGGAACACAGCCCGCAGCCAATCGCCAAACCGAGGCCCACGCCGAGATACCGGATCATCAGACCCCAGGTCAGTCCGCCCACGCCCCACGCCGCGCCGCACAGACAGCAGTAGGCCAGGGTGCGGGCCGGCGCTTCCTGGAGCACCGACAGCACGTTGGGCGAGGTAATCATCGCCAGCGCCCACGGCACCACCAGCAGGCCGAACACCGCGTAGATGAACCAATAGCTCTCCCACGCCCAGTTCCGGACCTTCTTGAACGGCAGATAAAACACCGCCCCGGCCAGCCCGCCCAGCGTGAAGATCATTACCCCCAGCGCCGGATTCGTTGTCGCTTGCGTCGCGTCCATCATAAAGCCCCCGATTCTTACTGGCGCTTGGACAGCACGTCCCGCTCGTAGCGTTTCACTTCGGCCAGCCAGGCGTTGCCGACGGGCACGTTCATTTGCTGGCAGTAGTAATCCCATACCGCGCCGGCGGGCAGGAGCTTGGCGTCCTCCATCAGGGCCAGGCGCGAGGTGTAGTCGCCCTCGGCCTCGAACTGCTTGAGCTTGTTAATCGGCGTCACCAGGGCAAGCAGGAGCGCCTTGACCATATTGCGCGTGCCAATCACCCACGCCGCGACGCGATTGATGCTGGCGTCAAAGTAGTCCAGCCCAATATGCACGCGGCGGGTGTAGTCGCCCCAAACGATCTCCTGGGCGATTGCCTGCAGCTCGTCGGTGAGGGTGACCACGTGGTCGCTGTCCCAGCGCACCCCGCGGCTGACATGGAGGGCGATCTCCGGCACGTAATTGAGCACCGCGGAAATCTTGTCGGCAATGCCTTCCGTCGGATGATAATGGCCGGCATCCAGGGTCAGCAGGATTTGCCGGCTGGCCGCGTAGCCCAGGTAAAACTCGGACGAACCGGGCGTGTAGCTTTCGGCGCCAATGCCAAAGAGCTTGGACTCGACCGAATCCAGGTTGAGCTTCCGGTCAATCTTCTTCTTGAAGACCGCGTCCAGGGATTGGATCAGGCGCTCACGCGGGCCGCGGCGGTCGGCGGGCGTGTCCTTCATCCCATCGGGAATCCACAAGTTGGTGACGCAGGTTTTGCCCAGGGCCTTGCCGATCGCAGCACCGATTTCGCGGCAGCGGATGCCATGTTCGATCCAGAACTTGCGGATGCCCGCATCGGCGCTGGTAAGCGTGAAGCCGCCCACCACCTTCGGGTGAGCGAAATAGGTCTGATTGAAGTCCATGCCAATCTTGAGGGCCTTGGCCCAGGCAATCCAGTTCTTGAACTGGTCGGCGCTCAACGCATCGCGATCCACCTTCCGGCCGCTCATCTCGGCGTAGCAGGCGTGGAGGTTGAACCGGTGGCGGCCCGGGATGACAGAAAGCGCTTTCTCGAAGTCGCTCCGCAGTTCATTGGCGGTGCGAGCCTTGCCGGGGTAGTTGCCGGTGACGGCCAGTCCGCCGCCCAGTTCCTGGCCGGCGTTCTCGAAGCCGCCGACATCATCCCCCTGCCAGCAGTGGATCGAAATGGGGATCTGCGTCAATTGTTTCAGGGCTTTGTCCGTATCCACACCCACCTGGGCATACCGTTCTTTGGCGAGCTGGTAGGATTGTTCGATGTTCTTCGTATTGCTCATAAATAATGCTTCCGCAGTTGACAATGTTGAGCGGATATTATGCGGCTTGGCGGGCGCGTCAACAACCTTTTCCAGCCCGGCGCGGCCATCGTGATTCGGCTCGCGAATAAGCTAACTTTGAACTTGCGCCACAACGACCAACCCCCTAAATTGCCGCAAGAACTTACGAATATATTATGTCTGCACTGCTTAGAGCCACATGGCGAGTCCGCCAAAAAATTAGAGCGTTTACTTTGATTGAACTGTTGGTGGTGATTGCGATCATCGCCATCCTGGCGGCGCTGCTGTTGCCCGCCCTGGCCAAAGCCCAGCAAAAAGCACTACAGGCCAACTGCACCAGCAATCTCAAGCAGGTTGGGCTGGCTTGTTCCTTATACACGCAGGACTACAACGATTACCTGCCCGGCCCCTGCTGGTCCGGCATGTTTTGCATCTACAAGGATAACGCGCCCAACCAGACAATCGCCGAGAATCCCAACAAGTATTTCGGCGCTTTGGCGGCTTACCTCACCACTTATCTCGCCAGCCCGCCGCCATCGGGCACCATCGCCTATACTTCGAAAGTAATGGTATGCCCCGCCGGCTGGAAAAAAATACCGGGCAAACAAAGCCTTAACATCCCATCGAGCGTCCCGGTGCTGTACTTCTCCCCGGATACCATCTACACAGATCCTTACAACACTAACCAAGTGGCATTCCTGTTTCCCTTTGGCCGCCCCAACACCCCTTACGCCGCGCCCCGGAAGGTCACCAACATTCCGAATCCGGCGGGCCAGTGGGCTATTACGGATGCCGACAAGTACAACGTTCCATCAGGGGCAACCTACTTCAACTGGCTGCCTAATGAGCCTGTGCATGGCACTCTCCGGCCGGCTATGCGCCAGACCCTTTTCTTCGACTGGCACGTTCAATCGCGGAAGACCATTCCCTGATCATCCCGGGGCGGCCAGGGCGGCGGAAGTGGATTGGCTGGCGATGAACGCGCGCGAGCAGCTTCGCGCCTTTCCGAATAACAGGACATCAGGGCAACCCTCGAATCGGGCTTGCCGGAGCCTTATTACCGCTTTCCCAATGAAACCGGCCGGACTGCGCCCGGGATAAAGCCGGGCGCTGTCTCGATTCGGGTAAAAGCTGCGTGGCCCCAGTAGAAGCCAAGGCAGCCAGGCATCGGGGTCAAATCAGCGGGTAGGGATAAATGTCCGCCGGATCGAAGCGGCCTGGGGCAAACTCGAGGGCCTGGCCGGCTTCGGCCGTTTGCAATGCGTGCGCGATACCAGGCTCGATAAACAGCAGGTCGCCGGTTGCCAGAGGCACCGTGGCGCGCTCCCGGGTCTGAATATCTTCCACCACCACCGTCAGCCGGCCTTGCAGCACATAAACCCGCTCCCGTTTGATTCGATGATAATGATTCCCCCGCACGCCGCCCTCGCGGAGTTCAAGAGTCGCCAGGTAGTGGATCCCTTCGTCAGAATCATGCACTTGCGCCAGTTCCCCTTGCGCCAACCGCAGGCGCTTGAGCGTGGGCGCATCGGGACCGGGACGCCCGGTGAGAATCGGCAGCGGCCACCGTACGACTTTGCCCGCCAGGTATTTAACTTCGGCCATAAGGATTTCCAGGTTCGCCCAGCCATACCACATTCCGCGGGGCCGCCGCAACCGTGGCGTTTTCCGGCGGCGGCGCAATTTTCGCATTATTGACTTGCAGCGCGCTTCAGCTCACGCTGCCGCCATGAATGGCGATCAACGTGCCTCCGCAGTTGCCTCTGAAATGCCGTCCCGCTGCCGCCGGCGCCGGTTGCGGCTCTGCCTGGCGCTGGGGTTCCTGGCGTGGGGCGGTGCGGCGGCACGGGCCGATTGGCCGGAGTTTCGCGGGCCGCGGGGCGACGGCCATGCCGTGACCCCGGGCGGCGCCCCGGTTGCCGGCCTGCCGCTGCATTGGAACGAGACCAACAACGTCAAATGGAAGACCCCCATCCCGCATCGCGGCTGGGCGACCCCGGTCGTAATGGGCGGCCAGGTCTGGCTGACCACGGCGACCCTCGAGGGGCATGACTTTTTCGCCCTCGGGCTGGACGCCGGGACGGGCCGGATACGCTTCCACGAGAAGCTGTTTCATAGCGATAATCCCGAGCCGCTGGGCAACGGGGCTTCGATGAATTGCTACGCGACGCCCTCGCCGGTAATCGAGCCGGGCCGGGTCTATGTCCATTTCGGCAGCTTCGGCACGGCTTGCCTGGACACGCGCTCCGGGCAGACGCTGTGGAAGTGCGACGACCTGCCCTGCCGGCATTATCGGGGCGCGTCTTCGTCGCCGGTTCTCTTCGAAAACCTGCTCATCCTCACGTTCGACGGCGCGAACCTGCAATATCTCGCCGCGCTGGACAAGCAGACCGGCCGCACGGTGTGGAAGACGGACCGCTCGGTTGCCTGGAACGACGAACACGAACCGGGCCAGATGGCGCGCGAGGGGGACCACCGCAAGGCGCACGGCACGCCGCTGATCGTCACCGTGGCAGGCAAACCACTCCTGCTCAGCGCCGGCGCCAAGGCCGCCTATGGCTACGACCCGCGCACCGGGCGCGAACTGTGGAAAGTCCGCTACAACGACTATTCCACCGCGCCCCGCCCGGTCTTTGACCGCGGCCTGGCGTTCTTTGTCACCGGGCTGGCCACCAAAGAGCTTTGGGCCGTAAAGACGGATGGCCGCGGCGACATCACCGATACCGGGGTGGCCTGGAAGTTCAATCGGCGCGTAGGCATCTACGCCTCGCCGTTGCTGGTGGACGGCTTGCTCTACACCGCCGCCGCGGAGAATTACCTGACCTGCGTGAACGCCGCGACCGGCGAGTCCGTCTGGAGCGAGCGCATCCCCGGCAAGTATGCCGCCTCGCCCATCTACGCGGACGGCCGCATCTACCTCTTCAACCAGTCCGGCGTCACCACCGTGGTCAAGCCCGGGCGCGCCTTCGAAGTCCTGGCCACCAACAACCTGGCGGACGGGTTCATGGCGTCGCCGGCCGTGTCCGGCAAGGCGTTCTACCTTCGCACCAAAACGCACCTCTACCGGATCGAACAGTGAACCGCCACCGCCCGGCGGGCCGGGCGGGCGGGGACGCCGGATGCGCTAACGCGCCGGGCGGCGCATCTGTTCGAGGAGATTGCGGGTGATTTGCCGCACCCGGGAATCGGGCCCGGCAGGCTGGGTATAGACAGACGGACGGACGTAGCCGGGCGGCTCGCTCAGGCCGTCCCCCCACCAGCAAGTGGAAGCGTTGAACACGAAATTGCCGCGCGGGCCGGGATAGATGGTCGCGGTGTAATGGCCGTGGTTTAATACGCCCGGCTTCCATTGGGTCGGCCCGCCGGCGACGATCTCCAGCCCCGGGATCGCGGCGGGGTCGCCATGCCATTCCCAGCCCACCAGGCCCGGGATGCCCTCGCCGCGTTTCATGCCCGTGCCCGCAAACAACCAATGCTCGGGCTTGAGGCAAATCCAGTCCGCGCCGCCGGAGAACGGGCCCAGGTTGCGGGCGCCCACCAGTTCCGCCGAACTGGGGCTGGTGTGCGGCAGCTTTTCCATGCCGCGGATGGGCTTCGGGTCGCGCGGGCCGTAAAAGTCCACCCGCTCATACGTGCGCAGACGGCCGCGGAAGTCGGGCTGGAATTCGATGCGCCCGCAGCAGGTATTGCCGGAGAGAAACGCCACGTTGAGTCCCTGGCGGATGGCATGCTGCAAGTGCCGGAACATTTCCAGGGAGTAATACTCATCATGCCCCACCGAAAGGAAGCCGCGCGCGCGCAGCAATCCGGCCGGGTCGGCGTGGGTGTCCAGGTTCGAAATATAGCTCACGTCGTAGCCCTGCTCTTCCAGCCAGTACGCCAGGGGAAATTCCCACAGGAAGAACTCGCCCGATCCGGTCGAAAGCGGCGCGTCCAATATCTGGCAATACTTGCCATAGGGCCGGTTGAAGCTCACGGCCACGTCATTGCCCCAATACCACCGCGCCAGGCCGTCGTCATACAACGAAAACTGGTTGGGCCAGCGGTTATAGGCCTGCCAGGTCGTGTCCGAACACTGAAAAAGAAAATCCGCGCGGCGATCGTCGCGCACAATGAAGATGACGTAGCTCTGCCAGCCGGCGGGCTGCGCGGTCAGCTTGCCGACATAGACGCCGCTGAGCCAATCGGCGGGGATTTTGAGCGCGGCGCACGCCTCCCACTGGCAATCCCGCAGCCGCCGGGGGCCGATGGTCGGGTCAGGCTGCTGCGCGCCCTGGAACGGGCCCAGCCGCTTCATCAACCGGCCGCCCGCGCCGCCATAATACCCGAGCCGATAAAGATCCAGCGTGAAGGTTGCGGGCGGGTTGGTGCTGACGTGGAAGGTCAGCGTCTGGCCCGCGCGAATACTGGTATGCGAGCAATAGCCCTCGATCCAGGGGCAGCGGTATTGGGTCGCGGGATCAATACCGGTTTTGGTGAGCAGCCAATCGCGCGTTCCCGGGCGCTGGTTCTCTCTCCGAATGAGCCCGGCGGACGAGCCCGGAGAAGACGAACGCGGGAGCGCGCAGCCCCCCAGCGCCAGGACACTGCCGGCGCTCAGCATCCCCTGGAGCCATTCCCGGCGGGACACGGCGGTGGATTGAGTTCGGCCGGGACGCGGGGCGTCCCCTCGGGAAAGAGGATGCTTGTTCATGCTCATATTTCGCAGGTTATGGCCAGCAGCATGGAGCCGGCCCGCCCAAAGTCAAGCCCCGCCTCCCGGCCCGCCGCGGCCGCCTTCGGGCCGGCGGCTCAGGCCAGCCAGGGCTCCCGCCGCGCGCGCGCCAGCAGGCGATTTGCCTCCGCGTCGTCCGGGAAGACTTCGCGCGCCGGATCCCACCGCAGGCTGCGGCCGAGCTGGTATGCCAGGGCCACCAAATGCCCCAGCGACGCCGAGCGATGGCCGATTTCCTCATGGGCGCTCGTCCGCCCGGCCGAGCGCAGGCAATCAAACCAGTTCGCATGATGATTATTCGCGCCAATATTCACCTTGCGGGTCGTCAGGCCCGCCTCGCGCAGGATTCCCTCCGGGCCGCCCTCAATCGGCCCGGCGCCGGACATGGAGGTGATCCAGCCGCGCTCGCCGACAAACAAACCGCCGAACAACCCCTCCAGCCGCGCCTCGGCGGGCACGGCCCGGTAGAGTTCCTTCACCTGCCCCCAATGGTCCACATGATGCAGCAGCACGCCGTTGGCGTAGCGGCAGGTGAGCGTGGGAAACGCCCCGCTGGCCGGATGAAGGATTTCCACCGGGCCGCCGGTCTCCACGCCCAGGGCGTATTGCATCACATCCGCCGCGTGCGAATGGTAATTCGTGATGGGCCCCGCGCCGAAAGCGCGGCAGAACGTCCACGGCACCACGCCGGGAACCGGGTTGCGGTGGTAGGCGGCGTTGTAGTCGTGCCAGGCCGCCGGCCCGACCCACAAATCCCAATCCAGCCCCGCGGGCACAGGCTCGGCCGGCAGCGCCGGGTCGAGCGGAATATAGGATCCGCCCAGGGTGGGAATCTCGATTTTCATCCACAGGGTGAAGGCCGCCTTCACTTTGCCCAGCCCGCCCCCACGTACGAACTGGCACACCTGGCGGATGCTGGGAATCGAACGGTATTGCGTGCCGGTCTGGAAAACGCGCGCGTAGCGGCGGACCGTCTCGACCATTTCGCGCCCCTCGCGAATCGTGAGCGAAACCGGCTTTTCGCAATACACATGCTTGCCCGCCTGCGCGGCGTGAATGGCCTGCAAGGCGTGCCAGTGATCCGGCGTCGCGATGACCACCCCATCAATATCCGACCGCGCCAGCAATTCCCGGTAATCGTGGATGGCCGCGCAGCCGTGAAACGAGCCCGCCTCGCGCCGCGCCGCGCTGATTTCGTCCACCCGCTGCGCCCCCTCCTCCCGCCGGACGCGGTCCACGTCGCACACGGCCACCAGTTGCGTCTGCGAATGCCCGGCCAGGATGCGCAGATGCCCGCGGCCCATCGCGCCCAGGCCGATCAGCCCGACCTGGATGCGCTCGCTGGGCGCCACCGCGCCGTTCCGGCCGCGGACGGACGCCGGGATAATCACGGGCGCCGCCAGCAGGGAAGCGGCGCCGGCGCGCAGCAGAAAGGCGCGGCGCGTCAAACCCGGTGAGTTGGTTTTTGGCATAAGGCGGCTACTTTCTCCGGGCGAGGTCAAGGCTGACCCGGTTGAAAAACTCGATGCACCGGGCGATGTCCGGCATGGAAGCGAGCCAGTTGTGGGAATACTCCAGCCCGAACATCGTCGGCTGGAGGCCCAGCCGGTGAATTTCCTCGAGCAGGGCCGCCGTATTTCCCACGCCGGCGCCCCACGGCACGTCGTGGCCATCCGCGCCGCGGGCGTGGAGATCGTGCATCTGGAGCGTGAGCAGGCGATCCTTCAGTTGGCGCACGCCCGCGAGGGGGTCAATGCCGGCCCGCATCCAGTAGCCCAGGTCGGCGCAGGCGCCGAGGCGCTGGCTCCGGCCCGCGCACGCTTTCAGGATGCCCGCCGGATTCCAATAAGCGGGAGAAGCCTGGGGATCATGATTATGCAAGGCCACCTTGAGATCATAGGCGTCGCAGAACTTCTCAATCATATCGAGCGACTCGGGTTTGGGCTCCGACATGAAGGTCTCGATGCCTATCTGGCGTCCGAACTCGAACACCTTCCGGCAGCCGGCTTCATCGCCGGGAATCTCCTGCAGGTAGTAGGTGAGCAGCCGGACGCCCGCGGCGTCCAGTTTGAACCGGATCTGCCGCAATTCCTCATCGGAAAGCCCCGGCTCGAAGTTCCGGGCAATGCCGCCGCCCACCTTCTGAAAACTCAGCCCGCCCATGAAGGGCAGCCCCAGCGCCGCGGTTTTCTCAATGGCCTCGAAGAGCGTGAACTTATGAAACGTGTAGGCCTCGATCCCGAGCCGCCAGCCGAGCTTCTCCTGCGCGTGGAGGGCCGGCGTCAGCCATGCGCTGGGAACGGTCGGCGCGGGAAGATCGCCCAGAATAAACTGCGCCGCGGCCAGGTAGAACGACAGCAGCTTCGGATCGCGGAACACGGCGGGATGGTGCGCAATGGTGCAGTAAAACGTCCGGCCGCGGCCATAATGGCGCACCCATGCCAGCGCGTAATCATGGTCGGCGCGCTCCGGCGGCCGGCCGGCCAGGTCGGTCTTGTCCGTGTCAATGCGCAGCAGGACGCGCACGCGCCGGCGCGAATACGGGTCCTGCACCCGGAAAAACTCGTCCCGGTAGGCGAAGTCCCGGCCGCCCAGCGCCTGGTTAAGCGGGTGCTCCGGCTCTTCGAGCTTGATGAAAACCTGCTCGTCACTCGCCCGGTGATTCGCCCCCCGCGCGCCGATCATCAAGCCAAACTCCGGCCAATCCTCGACCGCGCCCGGCCACTGGGTAAAAGCGACCGTGCTCCCATGCACCCCCATCAGGCCCCCGCCGCCATAGACAAACTCGACCAGGCTTTGCCGCAGCGCGGCATCCGTGAACAGGTTGCCCACGCAGTTGTTGAAAAAGACGCCGTCAAACTGCCGCAGGCGCTCGGGCCGGAACACTTCCGGATCCCGGCTCACCACCGTCTCGAAGGCCCCGGTCCGGCGTCCCATCAACTCGAACGCCAGGTTCGCCGCGGGAATGGAGCCATGCCCGCCGTAGTTCACGTTCCGGTCAAAGATGAGCAGTTTGCGGGGCCGGGCGGGCCGCGCCGGGGCGCGCGCGGGAAGGGCGGCTTCGATCAACTCGCGCTCCGCGCCAGCCCCCGGCCCCGACGCCGCCCGCAGCACGGCGGGGCCGCAGCCGAGCGCGAGGGCCTGGGCGGCGGCCCGAGCCAGGAAAGCGCGGCGCGTCAACGGCTTCACCCGCGCGTCCGGGAGAACCGCCAGGGAGCAATCGTCAGGGCACGTATGCGGCATGCGAATCAGGATTGTGCGCATGACCCCGCCCAGGTCAAGCCCGGGGCTGGAAATTATTCGCCACGCCCGCGCCGGACGCCAGGGCGCGCGCCCGGCCGGTCCCCGGAACGGCGGCAGCCGAAAGTTGGCCGTCCGCCGGGCCCCTGTCCCACCCGCGGGCACCGAGTGTCCCGGATCAGGACAGGCCAAACCGCGCGAGGCAGCCCTTTTGCGCGCCACTCACCCGGCCGCCCTCCTCTCCCGGCGATTGGCTCGCAAACTGCGGCGACCGAAGCAAATCAGCCTGTGGTCCGGCCCGATGACCGGGCGAAAAAGGCGAACCGCGAAGGGAACTCTCCGGTCTTACCTGGAACGGAGGCCCGCCCTGCAACGGAAGCCCGGACGACAGATTAATTGCGACAACTATGGCTCAGGCCAAACGGAAACAGGTCATGGACAGCCGGAAACGGATTCTCCTGGTGGACGACCACGCCGTGGTCCGGTTCGGCATCGCGCAGCTTGTGAACCAGCAAAGCGACCTGGTGGTTTGCGGCGAAGAGGAGGACGCCGCCAACGCGCTGCGCGCCATCAGCCAGCTCAAGCCCGACCTGGTGATCGCGGACATCTCCCTCAAAGACAGCAGCGGCCTGGAGCTGATGCGCAATATCAAAGCGCAACACGCCGGGCTGCCGGTGCTGGTCGTGAGCGCGCACGATGAGTCCCTCTACGCGGAGGTCGCCTTCCGCGCGGGCGCGCTCGGCTATTTGATGAAAGCCGACGCCCTGGAAAAAGTCCTGGTCGCCATTCGCCGGGTGCTGGACGGCAATGTGTATGTGAGCGACGCGCTGGCGGCCCGGCTGCTGCAGCAACAAGTCCGCGGCGCCCGGTGCATCCAGGAATCTCCCGTCAAAGGCCTCAGCGACCGGGAACTCGAAGTCTTCCAACTCATCGGCCAATGGAAGAAGACCCGGGAAATTGCCCAGGCCCTGCACCTGAGCATCAAAACCATCGAGTATTACCGGGAGCAAATTAAACAAAAACTGGATCTGAAAGGCACCGCCGAACTCACCCAATACGCCACCGCCTGGGTGCAGCGCGAAAACCCTGCCTGATCCACGCGCCGAAACGCCGCCCGGTTTGTCGAACGCTCCCCTCCGCCCCGGGCCAACTCCAGTGCCCCTCGCAAAAAGGCGGCTATACGTTGGATTTGGGCTCGTGGGTGCTCTTGCATATGGGTGGAGCGCAGGAAGTGGTAGCCCCGGATTACACCCAGCCGTAACGATTTAGTTGGTCAATTCAATCGCCCGCCCCTCTATTATCGGATTCTGGGCGGACTCGACCGCCCAAACCGCAGCCCCGACGAGCCCCTTGTTTAGCCAATTCAAGGGCATGGCTGCTGAATCCCAAGCCTTTCGCCGATAAAATCAAAAGTTTAGGCATAAAGAGGGGCAAAACATGAGCAAAACCTGAATCATGCCAACTTCGGCGCACCTTGGACGCCCCTTGGATTTACCCTGCCTTCAGGCCGTGTACAAGGGGTGTACAAGGGGTGCCCATCAGGAGTCCATAGGATTTTAGCTGGTACACCCGGTGAGCATCCCTTGTACACCCCTTGTACACGGCCTGAAGGCAGGGTGTTTCCAGGGAATCTGGATAACGAATTCGGGGGGCTGGAAAGGGCGAGAAGAGGAAAGCGGATGGGAAGATAATTATTAAGCTCCGCAAAAACAGCTAGTTATGAAACCAGGGCTGACTAAATGCGGTTTTTCAAGGGCGGATGGGCATCCGGATGGCTTTTGGCTTCGCGAATGCTTTATCTGAAACGTTGACGTTGCGCAGCCCAACCGCACGCCCTTCCCGAGTTGGCGGTTCCCGCCGAGGGCCTGGCAGTGGATAGGTAGTGAATGGCGGCGGGCGCGCTTGACTTCGACCGGCAAAGTTTGGAACATGAATTAGAGTATAGAAGACGAGCCATGATGCCATTGTATGAATATGAACTCTGCGAGGGTGATTGCGTGGTGTGTGGCGGCAAGTTTACCCTGCGACGCCCGCTGTCCGCGGCGCCCCTGACCCAATGTCCCGCGTGTAAAAAACCGGTTCGCCGGGTTTGGTCCACCTTTAACTCCCCCAGGACGGTCTCGATTTCCGACGCCAAGAAAGCCGGGTTCACGGTGCTGAAGCGTGTCGGCAAAGGCGAGTACGAGCGCCAGTAGCCGGCCCGGCGTGCCGGCCATCGGCGAGGCAATTCCCTGGAAAGCGGATTTACATCCGGAATGCCAAACCCTATAGTTGGCAAATGACGCCAACCGGGGTTCCCCGGTGCGGCGGCGAGCTTATGCTGGTGCATTTATTAAAGTCGAAAATACATCGCGCGCGGGTGACGGCGGGCGACGTAAATTATGAGGGCAGCCTGGGTATTGCCCGCGACCTCATGGATAAAGTGGGGTTGTTGCCGTACGAGCGCATTCTCTGCGGCAACATGGCCAATGGCGAACGATTTGAGACCTACGCCATAGCCGCCGAGCCGGGCTCGGGCCAGATCATCCTCAACGGCGCCACCGCCCGACTCGGCAAACCGGGCGACCTGATCACGATTTTAAGCTTTACCGAGGTGGAATGGGCCGCCGCCCAGACCTGGAAACCCCGCGTCATTGTGCTCGGGGAAGACAACCGGATCATCCGTGAACGCGGAATTTGATGGCGACGACACCCGCCAAGACCCCCGCCGCCCCGAACTAAGCAACCTTCATGGCGCATAAACTGACCACTTGCACCTTCTGCGGGGTCGGCTGCGGGATTTATCTGGAGGCGGTTGGCAACCAGATCGTGGGGGCCTATCCCAGCATGTCGCATCCGGCGAACGAGGGCCGGATTTGCGTGCGAGGCTGGCATGTGCACGAGGTGGCCAGTTCCCCCGGCCGGTTGAAACGCCCGCTGCTCAAGAAGGGCGGCCAGTTCGAGGAAGTGTCGTGGGAGGAGGCGCTCGGTTTCATCATCGGCCGCATGAAGGAGCTGCACGCGCGGCACGGCGCGGAGGCCTTCGCTTTTCTCAACTCGCCGCGCTGCTCCAACGAGGAATCGTACCTGCTGCAAAAGCTGGCCCGGGCGGTCATCGGAACCAACAACGTGGACCACGGCACCGGGGTTTACTGCAACAATTCCATCAATGTCCTGCTCGACATGCTCGGCGTGCCGGCGACGACCAATTCCATCGGCGAACTGGCCCGCAGCGAGGTCATCATCGTGGACGGCGTGGACCTGGCTCTCCAGTTGCCCAGCATCGGCGGAACCGTCATCCGGGCCAAGCTGGCGGGGGCCACACTCGTGGTCATTGACAGCCGGCGCCACCGGGTGGCGGAAAGCGCGGACCTTTTCCTGCAACTCAAGCCCGGCACGGAGCCGATCCTCTACGGCGCCCTGGCCAAGGTCATTGTGGACCGCGGCCTGATGAACCTGCCGTTCATCAAGGCCCACTGCCGCGACTACGACCGGTTTCTGGCGCGGGTGCGGGATTACGATTTGCTGGCGGCGGCCGAGGCGTGCGGCGTGGACGCGGGGCTGATTGAGGCGGCGGCCCTGGCTTACGCCCGGGCCCGGTCGGCGGCGATTCTGTATTCGACCGGCATCGAGGCCCGCGACGCCGAACCGGTGCAGGCCATTGTGAACCTGGCGCTGTTGACGGGGCAAATCGGGCGGGAAGGCGCGGGCATCTTCGCGCTGACCGAGCACAACAACCTGCAAGGGGTCTGCGATATGGGCATGCTGCCCGACCGGTTGCCGGGCTATCGCCAGGTTGACAGCGCGGCGGCGCGCGCGGAGGTGGGCCGGGTCTGGCAAACGAAATTGCCGGCCGCACCCGGCCTGGCCTCGCGCGCCATTTTCAACAACCGCGGCGCCAGCCCGGTGCGCGCGATCTGGCTCTGCCGCTACGACCCGGTGAGCTCCGCCTTCTTCGGCGACGCGGCGGACGCGCTCGACCGGTGCGAGCTGGTCGTGGCGCAGCATTTGTTTCTCACGGACACCGCGCGCCACGCGCATGTGGTCCTGCCCACCACCGCCTTTGGCGAGGAGCAGGTGACCTTTACCAACACCGAACGCCGCATTCAACTGGCGGAGCAGATTATAGATCCGCTGCCCGGCACCACCCCCGCCTGGCGGCAGTTGACCCAGGTGGCGCGCGCGCTGGGCGCTGACTGGCGATATGAGTCGGCCGCCGACGTGATGGACGAGATCGGCGCGGTCATTCCCTTCTACGGCGGCGCGAACTACCGCAACCTGGCCGCCGAATACGGCCGGCAATGGCCGTGCAGCAAGGACCGGCCGCTCGGCACGCGCTATCTCTTTGCGGACGGCCTGCCGGCGCAGGGGTTCAAGTTTGCGCCGATTGCCCGCCATGCGCCGGCGGCGGTGGTTTCGGACGAATACCCCCTCACGCTGGTCTTTGGTCATTCGCTCTATTACTGGAACCAGAGCGTGCTGATCAAACACAGCGAGACACTGAAGCGCGAGTACCGCATCCTGCTGCTCGATTACCCGGAAGGCTTCGTCGAAATCAACCCCGCCGATGCCCAGCAAGCCGGCATCCGCGACGGGGAAAAGGTGCGGCTGACGGCCGCCGGCGGCTCGGCGGTGATCAACGCCCGGGTCACCTCCGAGGTGCGCCAGGGGGCGGTCTATGTGCCGTATTTTGTGCGGCAGGTGCAGCGGCAAATCTGCGGCGCGGCGCAAAGCGGCGTCCAGCTCATCCCGGCGCGCATCGCGAAGGAGCCCGCATGAAAGCCCGCTTGCTGGAACGCGCTCAGGTGCTGACGCTGGTGGATCTCCTCCGGCAGCAGGGCTACGACGTATTTGCCCCCTTTGCCGGGCGCGGGCGCGACACGTGGTTCGACCTGGTCACCGACGAAAATCGCGGCCAGGTCCAGATTCATTTGCCCAACCCGTATTATCCGCCCAAACGCTTTGTCCTGCCGCATATCGAGCGGTTGCTGAAGGTGCGGCGGCACGATGGAACCTTCCACATCGAGCCGATTTACCGGGAGCGCAAGCGCGCCATCTTCGGCCTTCGCTCCTGCGACCTGGCCGGCATCTGGCACCTGGACCGCTTCTACCTTGGGCGCGAGTTTCGCGATCTCTATTACCAGAAACGCCGGGAGAACCTGCTCCTGATCAACGTGGTCTGCACGGACCTGGAGCGCGATATTGGGGACGAGTGCTTCTGCGTATGCGCCGACACCGGCCCGGCGGCGCGCGATCATTTTGACCTGCAGCTCATGGACCTGGGCGACGAGTTCATGGTTGTTGCCGGCACGGCGGCGGGCGAGGCGTTCTTCACCCAGCCGATGTTCCGGCCGGCCACGGCGGCGCACGTCGAAAAACGCCGCGCCATCCTGGCGGAGGTGCGCAAACGGTTCAAGACCACCACCAGTTGGTTTGCGGCCACGGTGCGCTACGTTTCCCGGGGCGACATCCTGGAGCAGACGTGGGAGGAAATCGGCAATCGCTGCCTGGAATGTGGCGGCTGCACCTACGTTTGCCCCGCCTGCACCTGCTTTACCGTCAGCGATCGCCAGGTGGGCCCCGACGAAATCGAGCGGGTGCGCATCTGGGACGCCTGCGCCCTGAGCGGATTCACGCGCATGGCCGGCGGCTTCAACCCGCGCCGCGCGGTGCATGACCGCCGCAACCGCCGCTTCATGCGCAAGCTGGCGCATTACTTCATCCAGCGCGAGTTGACCATGGCCTGCGTGGGCTGCGGCCGCTGCGCGGCGGTTTGCCACGGAGATGTCGGCATGCCCAGCGTGGTCGAGATGATCCGGCGGGCCACCGCGATCCACGACCGGATTCCCCCCTCATGAACCCGACCCTCCCCAAGGTGACTTCCTGCGAACCGGCGGAAGAAAATATCTATCTGCCCAAGCTCGCGGTGCTGGACCGGGTGACGGACGACATCCCGGAGGTAAAGACCTTCTACTGGCATTTTGAGGATCCGGCGGAGCAGGCAAAGTTCAAACGGTTCCGCCCTGGCCAGTTCGCGCAGGTGTCGTTGTTCGGCGTCGGTGAATTTCCGGCCTCGCTGCCCCCCAGCCCGACCGAGGAGGAAACCTTCTTCACCATCCGCACGGTCGGCAGTTGCACCGCCGCGCTGCACCAGTTGCGGCCCGGCGACCGGTTTGCCGTCCGCGGCCCCTACGGCAACGGGTTTTCCATGGAGGATTATTACGGGAAAAACCTGGTGTTTGTGGCCGGGGGCATCGGGCTGATCCCGCTGCGCTCCTGCATCGTGTACGCGCTCCGGCACCGGGATAAATATCAGCGCATCCAGATTTTCTACGGCGCCCGGACGCCGAAGGAGTTGATGTATGTCCCCAACCTGCGCGAGTGGCAGCAATCGGCGGGCGTCGAATGCCATCTCACCGTGGATCGCGCGGCGGAGGGCTGGGACGGCCCCGTGGGTGTGGTCGGCAGCCTGTTCCAGCGGCCGGGGGTGAAGATTCCGGTGGAGAACACCATCGCCTTTGTCTGCGGCCCGCCCATCATGTTCCGCTTCGTAATCAAGGACCTGCTGGCGATGGGGTTTCAGGAAAAGGACATCGTTTCGACGCTCGAACGGTATATGAAGTGCGGCGTCGGCAAATGCGGCCACTGCTGCATCGGCGTGGCCTACGTGTGCGTGGACGGCCCGGTGTTCACCTACGAGCAAATCAAGAAACTGGGAGAGGATATCTGATGCCCGACCTGCGCCAATTGCTCGCACCGCTCCTCCAGGGCCGCGTCTGCCTGGTGGGGATCGGGAATGTGGACTATGGGGACGATGGCTTCGGGGTGCGGCTGGCGGAAGCGCTGCAAGCCTCGCCCATCACGGCGGAGGTGATGATTGCCGGCTCCGCTCCCGAGCGCTGCCTGGGGCGGGTGGCGAACGGGGGCTTTGAGCGCGTGATCTTTCTCGACGCGGTGGACTTTGGCGGCGCGCCGGGCGCGGTGATCCTGCTCGATGCGCGGGAGCTAATCGCCCGGTTCCCGCAGGTTTCCACGCACAAGCTTTCGCTGGGCCTGCTGGCGCGGCAAATCGAGGCGCAGGGCCGCATACGCGTCTGGCTCCTGGGCGTGCAACCGGAATCACTTAAGCTCCGCGGCGCTCTGACGCCCACGATACAGACTACCCTGGAACTGTTGCATGCGTTGCTGACCGCCGGCGCGGAGAATTGCCGGCTGGCGCGGTCGGAATCGCCGGAGCCCGGCTCCAAACCTGCGGAAACCACCCTCCGGGAGGTGCTGGCATGACGCCCGAACAATCAGTCCTGGCGGCCATTGTCCTCTGCCTCGGCGGGGCGGGACTGACCCTGCTGGCCTCGCGGAACAAGACAGTCGCGGGTGGGCTGGCGTTCGTGTTCACCCTGGCGGCGGCGGTGATAATGGTCTCGACCGTGACCCGGGTCCTCATCTCCGGGCCCGGGCACTCGGCGGAGTTTAGCCTTCTGCCACAGATTGGCCTGGTGCTGCGGGTCTATGTGGACGGCCTGACGGCGCTTTTCCTGTTGTTGACCGCGCTGGTCTCCGTGCCCGCCGCGCTTTATTCGGTGGTGTATATGCGGAACTATGAAGGTTATAGCGCAGCCCGCTACTACCCCTATTTCCTGATCTTCCTGGCGGCGATGTACGGCCTGGTGAGCACGACCGACATGATGTGGTTCTTCTTCATCTTCTGGCAGATGATGACCCTGCCGGGCTACGCGCTCATCCGGTTCGAGCACCGGAAACCGGCCAACATCCGCGCGGCCAACCGGTACCTGGTCATGATGCAAATCGCCTGCGCCGCCACGATGATCGGCGCCGAATTGCTGGCGGTGGCGGGCGCCACTACGAGCGGCAGCCCGGGCCTGAAGTACGATTTCGATACCGTCAGCGCCAACCTGCCGGCGCTGCTCAGCGCCCGGCCCGGCATGACCGCCCTGGCCTTCGCGTTGTTCCTCGCGGGCTTTGGCATCAAGATGGGCATGTGGCCGTTTGGCCAGTTCTGGCTGCCGGATGCGCACCCCGCCGCGCCGTCGCCGGTCAGCGCAATGCTCTCCGGCGTGATGATTAAGACCGGCGTTTACGGGCTGATGCGCTACTTCCTCTGGCTGGTGCCGCCGGCGGGCCTGGCGGATTACCCGCTGGCCCCGTGGGGGCTGGTGGTCGCGCTGCTGGGCACGATCACCCTCTTTACGGGCACCATGCAGGCGCTCAAGCAGGAGCAGTCCAAGCGATTGCTCGCCTTCCATAGCATCGGCCAGGTCGGCTACATCCTCCTGGGCACCGGCGTCTGCATGAGCCTCCTGCCCGCCGCAGATCCCCGGGCGGCGGCGCTGGCCGCCCTCGGCTTCTGCGGCGCGCTGCTTCACGTGCTCAACCACGGTCTTTTCAAGGCGCTGCTCTTCCTCAACGCCGGTTCGATGCTGCAGGCCACCGGCACCCAGGATCTGAACCGGATGGGCGGGCTGATGAAGTTCATGCCTCTCACCGCCATCACCGCGCTCGTGGCCTCCTGCTCGATCTCCGGGGTGCCGCTCTTTAATGGCTTTATCAGCAAATGGACCATCTACGTCGCGGCGGTGCAGGGATGCGGCTCCGCCAAATACCTCGCCGTCTGCGCCCTCCTCGCCATCCTGACCAGCGCCCTGACGCTGGCCTCGTTCATCAAGTTCTTCGGGGTGAGTTTCCTTTCGCGCGCGAGCGCGCTGGTGACCGCGCGGGCGGCCCGGCCCGGGCGGCTGGAAGTGGGCTGGACGATGCAGTTGCCGCAAGTCGCCCTGGCCCTGGCCTGTGTGTTGCTGGGCGTGGCGCCGGCCCTGGGCTTCCGTTTGGTGCAGCGAGTTCTGGAAACCAGCAGTTCGGGCTGCGGCACGGCGCTGGCCGCCGCCGCGCCCCTGCAAACCAGCCTGTGGAGCGGCGTGGCGCAACTGCAATCCGCAGCCTTGTTCGCCCCGCTGGTCCTGGCCGCGGCGCTGGGTCTGCTGCTGCTGGCGGCGCACGCGCTTTCCCGGATCGGCCATGCGTCGCGCCGGGCCACTGCGCCGTGGCTCTGCGGCTACGCGCGCGAGGCCGATTGCCACCGCTATTCCGCTCACAACTTCTACGCCGAAATCAAACGCTACTTCCGCTGGCTGGGCGGGGCTCCCGATAACCGCAATTTGCACCCGGAGGAAAAACCATGACCGCGCGCGAACGTCTCAACCAGTTGAAGGAGAAGTTTGGCCCGGCCATCCAGCGCGCGGACCTGCCCGGCGACTCCCGCCTGTTTGCCTATGTCGAGCCCGCCACGCTCAAGGCCGTCTGCCAGTATCTTTTCCGCGAGTTGGATGCCCGCTACGTCATCAGCATCGGGCTCGATGACCGGCCTTTCTCGGGCAAGTTTCTCGTCGCCCATAACTTCGCTTTCGACCGCGATCGTCTGCTGTGCAGCATGCTGGCCCACCTGCCCGCGGACCACCCGGAGGTGGACAGCATCGCCCCCGCCGTGCCCGGCGCCAACTGGGCCGAGCGCGAATTTCGCGAACTGGTTGGCATCGAGCTCCGCGGCCATCCCTATCCCAAACGGCTGGTGCTGCCGGATGGCTGGCCCGACGGCGTGCACCCGCTCCGCAAGGACGTGCCCTGGAACCAGGTGCCGGCGGACTTCGATGAGAATGCCGAGTTCACCTTCGACGACCCGCCGGCGGGCTGCACCGTGGTGCCGTTCGGGCCCTTCCATCCGACCCTGGACGAGCCGGAGCATTTCCGGCTCTACGTCGAGGGCGAAATGGTGCGCGGCTGCGAGTACCGCGGCTTTATGGTGCACCGCGGCATCGAGAAGCTGGCTGAATCCGTCCTCACCTACAACGACATCCCGTTAATGGCCGAACGCATCTGCGGCATCTGCGGCTGCGTGCATAACGTCACCTATGCCCAGGCGGTGGAAACGGCCGTGGCGCTGCGCCCGCCGCCCCGCGCCGAATACATCCGCACGATCATGCTCGAAATCGAGCGGCTGCACAGCCATTTGCTCTGGGTCGGGCTGGCCTGCCACATCGTGGGCTTCGACACGCTTTTCATGCAAAGCTGGCGCATCCGCGAGCCGATCATGTGGATCGCGGAAAAGATCAGCGGCAACCGCAAGACCTATGCGCTCTGCGTCATCGGCGGCGTGCGCTGGGATATTACGCCCGAGGTGAAAGTGGAACTGCGGCACCTGCTGGACAAGCTGGAGAGGGAATGGCGCGAGGTTGTGGCCGCCGTGAGTCGGGACAAGAATATCCAAAAACGCACGCGCGGCGTGGGCGTGGCGGATCAGGCGCTGATCAAATCCCTCGGGCTAATCGGGCCGGTCGCGCGCGCGGCGGGAGTGGATATTGATTGCCGCCGCGATCATCCCTATGCCGCCTACGACCGCGTGGATTTCGCGGTCATCACTGATACCGGCGGCGATGTTTGGTCGCGCGTCGTGGTGCGCATGAACGAGGTGTTCGAATCCATCCGGATTATTCGCCAGTGCCTGGAAAAAATGCCGGAGGGGCCGCTGCAGGCGTCCATCCCGGATGAACTCCCGCCCGGCCGCCTGGGGCTGTCTTCGGTCGAGGCGCCGCGCGGCGAGAGCCATCATTTCGTCATTACCGGCGAGAATAACCGTCCACACCGCTGGCGCGTGCGCGCGCCCACCTACCAGAATCTCCAGGCGGTGCCGATGATGATCAAGGATCAGCAACTGGCGGACATGACCATTTCTCTCGGCAGCATAGACCCCTGCTTCTCCTGCACGGATCGGCTGGAGACGATTGACCTGAAATCGGGCGCGACGCGGGTGTGGTCGCAGGCTGAACTCATCCGGCTGGTGAGAAAGACCTGATATGAGCCTCGTCACCGTCATCCTGGGTTTCCTGGTCAACGTCGTCCTCGTGCTGCTGCTCGCCCCCCTGTTTCAGGGCGTGTTGCGCAAAGTCACGGCCCAAGTCCAATCGCGCCAGGGCCCGCCGCTTCCGCAGCCTTACTTCGATCTCCTCAAATTGCTGGGCAAGGAGGACCTCGAGTCCGGCCAGATGCCCGCTATGCAGCGATTCGCGGCCTGCCTTTCGCTGGCCACCATGCTCACGCTTGCCGGACTGGTGCCAATGGGTTTCGCCGCGCCTTTGAACGGGGCGGGCGATGTGATTCTGGTGATCTATCTCCTGACGCTCTCCGGCATCTGCACGTTGCTGGCGGGTTTGGCGGCCGGGTCCACCTATTCCCTGGTCGGCATCAGCCGTGAAATGATGACCATGATCGCACTCGAACCCCTGTTCGCCGTGGCCATTATCGCTGGGGCCATCCACACGGGCTCTTTCCGGCTGGATACGGTTTTCAATGGCTCCGTGTATGCCGGGAACACCTTCCCCTGGTCGGGACTGATTCTACTGGGAGTAATCCTGTTATCCTTCCAAGCCTTCGTGCAGCGGGTGCCGTTCGACCTTTCCGAGGCGGAAACCGAGTTGATGGAAGGGCCGCTGATGGAATACTCCGGCCCGAAGCTGGCGCTGTTCAAGTATGCGCAAATGGCCCGGCTCGTCATTTACAGTGCGTTGTTCGTGAACCTGTTCGTGCCATGGGGTTCGGCCCTGGCGTTCCCGCTTGGCTGGCTGCTCTTTTGGCTCAAAGTGTGCGGCCTGGTGCTGCTGGTGACGCTCGTGGCGGCCACGCACGCCCGCTACCGGATTGACCAGGCTCTTCGCTTCTTCGCCGCTCTGCTGGGCGTGGGGCTGGGAGCTTTGATCCTCGCCTGTTATGGTTACTGAAAAGCTCGCATGTCTCTCTTAAGCAAATTGCAGGAAACCCTGGTCTGCCTCAAAGCGGGGCGCGTCACGCTGCCGTACCCCGCGCAGGCGGGCCCCGTGCCGGAAACATTCCGCGGACGGCCAATCTTTGACGCGGCCAGGTGCATCGGCTGCGCCGGTTGCGCCAGCAATTGCCCCGCGCGTGAAATCCTGGTCGTGGATGTCTGCCAGGAAATCCGCATCCTGCAATACCTCGGGCGCCGCTGCACCTACTGCGGGCGCTGCGCGGATGTATGCCCTGAAAAGGCCATCACCATGAGCCGCGAGTTCGAGACCGCCACCGACCGCATCGGCGATATTCGTCAACGGCTGGAGCTGTTCATGAGCACCTGCCAGCGCTGCGGCCGCTGCTTCACAGAACCCTCACCCTTGGAACAGTTGAAACTCAAGGGCTACCGCTTCGACGACGTGCAGAACGAACGTTGGATTTTCCGATCGCAAGCTTACCTGACGAGTGAAGCGGCCGTGGACGATATCAGCATTGACCTGGACTAATGAGAAAACTGCCTGCGAGATCCGCCCAATGGCGCTAAAAGGATGAAGACGGTTGAAGGTCTAATCTACATGAACGATCCGGCTCTAACGGAAGGAGAAGGTTTTGCGGTGTTTCAATCCGGACTACGGAGTTCAAACACCCATATTTTAGCGCCTCTGGCCCTGTTTTGCGGACAATCGCCATGTTAAGGAATCTGTGCCAGAAGATGTTTGGGCGCTCGCTGTGGGTGTATCACGCCAACAGCGGTGGGTGCAATGGCTGCGACATCGAAGTTTTGAATGTCCTGACTCCCTATTATGACGTCGAGCGCTTCGGCATCAAACTGGTCGGTTCACCCCGCCATGCCGACGTCATGCTCTGCCAGGGCCCGGCGATGCGTTCCACCGCCAAAGCACTGCAGCGCGCTTACGAAGCCATGCCCGCCCCAAAACTCGTGTTTGCCATCGGCTCCTGCGCCTGCGGCGGCGGCATCTGGTTTGACTCCTATTCCGTGCTGGGGCCAGTTGAAAAGCTCGTGCCGGTTAATTTCTATATCCCCGGCTGTCCGCCACGGCCTGAAGCCATCATTTATGGCGTCGCTGTAGCTGTGGGGTTGGTGGACAAAAAGGTGGCGCCCGTGACGTTCAAACAACTGGAAATGCCCATCCCGCGTTACCATCCTGCCGACCTGCGCGGCTCCGGCGAGTTGATCGTTTACGAGAAGGCCGAGAAGGTGTAGCCCGCCACTTCGGCGGCGCGTCGGGTCGAGCTACTCCCGGGTTGGTCCCCTGCCCTTGCGATGCCCTGACATCATCCCCACAATGGCCGGAACGCGCTCTTCCGGCGAACGCCTCGCGCAAACGCGGCTTGAACTGCCCATGCTTTTGAGGCATAAAGAAGCCGTAGCGCGCACTGAATACTTGAAAGAACGATTATGGCTGCCAATTCACACCCGGATGCCTCCATGCCTCGCCGCAAGTTTCTCCAGTTGTCGGCCGCGACGGTGGGCGCGGTCGGCGGACTGGGCACGGTCCCCCCGGCTCAGGCGGTGCCTTCCCGCTCCGGCAGACGGGACGCGCGTCCAACTGGCCGGCGGACGGGGCGCGTGTACAACGGAGGATATTCTGGCGAATACTTAAACCAGGTGGCATTTCCCTTGGGAGGCATTGGGGCAGGCATGATTTGCCTTGAAGGCACGGGGATGCTCTCGCATTTCTCCCTGCGCAACCGGCCGGACATGTTTAATTCGCCATGTGTTTTTGCTGCCATTTCAGTCAAGGGCCAACCGCGGGCAGCGCGCGTGTTGGAGGGGCCGATTCCCGGGCGCAAACTTTATGGCCCCCAGGGGGCCGGCAATGGCCTGGGCGGCACCAGCTACGGCCTGCCGCGCTTTGCCCAGGCCTCCTTCAAAGCCCGTTTCCCGTTTGGCACCGTGACGCTCACCGACCCGCAACTTCCGTTGAGCGTTGCAATTACGGGTTGGAGCCCCTTCGAACCCGGCGACGCGGATAATTCCAGTCTGCCGGTGGCCGGGTTGGAATACCAGTTCACCAACCGCAGCGGTAAACCGCTCGAAGCCGTATTTTCTTTCAATGCGAGGAACTTCATGGTGACGGGCGGCAATCCGCAAGCGGTGCGCCCCATCGCGGGCGGGTTCATCCTGTGGGGAGGTGGCTCGACGGATCATCCGTGGGACGAAGCCGCGTTTTCGGCAACGGTGTCCGAAGCGGACACTAAGGTAAACCATGCCTGGTTTCGGGGCGGCTGGTGGGATGCCTTGACGCTGGCTTGGAAAGATATCACCGAAGGCGCATGTTTCGAGCGGCCGCCGGTGACCACGGGGAGACCCAGTCCGGGCGGGACACTGTTTGTCCCTTTTCAGCTTGCTGCCGGCGCAGCAAAAATGATCACGGTGCGATTGGCCTGGTTTGTAGGCCAAACCAACCTGCGCATCGGCCGGGACCCGGCGGGATTGAAGCCCGAAGCGGTCTCGCGGGACCATTACCGCCCGTGGTATGCGGGACGCTTTACAGACATCAACGGCGTCTCGTTCTATTGGCGGGATCACTATGACGAACTGCGGCAAAAGGCGAGCCGGTTTGCTGATTGCTTCTATGCCTCCACTCTGCCGCTCGAGGTCCTCGAAGCAGTCGCCGCCAACCTGACGATCCTTAAATCGCCAACCGTGATGCGCCAGACCGATGGCCGGCTCTGGGGGTGGGAGGGATGCCATGACAACGCGGGTTGTTGTCACGGCTCCTGCACGCATGTTTGGAATTATGCGCAGGCCATCCCGCACCTGTTCCCGCGCCTGGAGCGGACGCTGCGCGAGACCGAATTTGGCCCGTCGCAGGACGAGGCCGGGCATCAACAGTTCCGCAGCGCACTCCCGATCCGGCCCGTCGAGCATGATTTCCACGCCGCCGCCGACGGGCAGCTTGGTGGAATCATGAAGGTATTCCGCGAATGGCGAATCAGTGGTGATACCGAATGGCTGCGGGGATTATGGCCTAAAGTCAAACGCAGCCTGGAGTTTTGCATTAAGACCTGGGATCCGGGGCATAAAGGAGTGATCGAAGAGCCACACCACAACACCTACGACATTGAGTTTTGGGGGCCGGACGGCATGTGCACCAGTTTCTATCTGGGGGCACTGCAAGCCGCGGTGTTGATGGGCAAAGCGTTGGGCGACGAGGTGCCACTCTATGCCCAATTGCTGGCGGCCGGTATTCGCCGGACGGAGTCCGAGTTATTCGACGGTGAGTATTTCATTCAGCGCATTGACTGGACGAACTTAAAAGCCGGCAACCCGCTGGAGAACAAGAACCTGACGGGGAACTTTTCGCCGGAAGCCCGGGCGGTCTTTGAGAAAGAGGGGCCGAACTATCAATATGGCACCGGCTGCCTTTCCGACGGCGTGTTGGGCTCGTGGTTGGCGCTGGTATGCGGCGTAGGGCAGGTGCTGGCGGCACCCAAGGTGGCCAGTCACTTGCAAGCCGTCCATAAGTATAACCTCAAGCTCGACTTGTCGGATTTCGCCAATCCCCAGCGGCCTGCCTACGCTTGCGGGGCGGAAGGCGGCCTGGTGCTCTGCACCTGGCCAAAAGGCGGGGAACTCTCGCTGCCATTTGTCTATTCCAACGAGGTTTGGACTGGCATCGAATATCAGGTGGCGTCGCACCTGATGCGAATGGGGCTGGTCTCCGAAGGTCTTGAAGTAGTGAGGGTTTGCCGCGACCGCTATGATGGCCGCGTGCGCAATCCCTTCAATGAATACGAGTGCGGCCATTGGTATGCGCGCGCGATGTCTTCTTATGCGCTGCTCTTTGGCCTGAGCGGCGCGCGCTATGACGCCGTAGAAAAGGTGCTGTACTTGGAACCCCGTCTCCGGGGCGATTTCCGCTGCTTTCTGGCTACCGCCTCCGGCTACGGCCTCGTCGGCGTGCGCAAAGGCAGGCCGTTTTATGAACCCAGGGCCGGAACCCTGGACATCCGCGAGATCAAATATGTGAAATACACGGGCTGAAACTTCCGCTGAAATCAACCCCCATTGAATCATGGCGCAAGCTGTTTTAGCGATGCCGGGACCGAGTGCTCGGTTTATAAACCGAAACTGGCCTTTCACTCTTTGGCAGCTTTTAATTCTGTTGTTCCTGGGAGGAATATCCTGCGCTTCGGTACACGCCTGCACACTTTGGGGGGCTGCTGGAGTCGACGCGGGAGGGGGTACTATCATTTCCAAGAATCGTGATTGGAAGCCGGACCATGTACAGGTGCTAAAAATGCAGCGGCCTACAAATGGCTATGCTTATTTCGGTCTGTATGCTGAAGGAAACGATGCACCCGGGATTAAGGAGGGAATCAACGAAAAGGGTCTGACCGTGGTGACCGCCTCAGCCGGAGCTATTCCCAAACAGACGCGCGAGGCACAACCGGGAAAAGGCAGCCTTATCAGCACGCTGCTGGCGAACTGCGCTAATTGCGACGAGGTGCTCGCCCAACAGGATAAGCTCTTTTCGCAGCGGCGGCCCACCTTCGTGATGATAGCTGACCGCAAGCAGATCCTCATGCTTGAAGTCGGTCTGCAGGGGCGCTACTCGATGCGCGCTGTTAAAACTGGCACCGTGGTGCATGCAAACCATTACCTCGATGAGGCAATGCAGGAATTTAACCTCAAGACCAACCGCAGCAGTTGCGCGCGCGTTAAGCGGATTGCGGACCTGCTGCAGGCGGCTCCCCGGCCATTCGACACGGCACAATTCGCCAGCATGAGTCGAGACCGGCATGGTGGTCCGAATAATAGCTTGTGGCGTACGGGAACCAATGGCTGCACCCTTTCCTCGTGGATCGTTGAAACCCCGTCCCAGGGCGCTCCCCGGCTCCGGGTTCTCATCGCCAATCCAAACCAACCGGAGGAATTGCGTCAGTATGTGCTGGACAATGCCTTCTGGAAAAAGCCCGCGGGGACGGCGGCGTTTCAAGCTGCCACCTGCGAGGGCGCTTACGAACGACATCTGCAGGGCATCTGCACCAATGAACGCGATGCGCTTTACTGGAGTTGGACGGACGCACTGGTCAAAACCGACCGGCATGGGCGTATCCTCAAGCGCCTGGAGGTGGCCAGCCATCATGGCGACCTATGCCATCATCAGGGCGATGTTTTTGTCGCGGTGAACCTGGGCGCATTTAATCGCCCTGCCGGCTACGCGAATTCGTGGGTCTTTGTGTACGACGCCGATACGCTCATCGAACGGGCACGGCACCCCGTGCCCGAAGTGGAGCATGGGGCCGGCGGCATTGCTTATCACAAGGGAAGATTCATAGTGGTGGGCGGACTGCCGGAAGGCGTAAATGAAAACTACCTCTACGAATACGATGAGAAGTTTGCGTTTAGAAAACGGCACGTGCTCGCCAGCGGCTACACCTTGATGGGCATCCAGACGGTTGCTTTCGCGGAGGGGGCGTGGTGGTTTGGGTGCTACGGTACCCCCAAGGTGCTGCTGCGCGCGAATCCCCGCCTGCAACTGACGGACCGCTGGGAATTCGATGCGTCGCTGGGTATCGTGGGGTTGGGCAATCAGCGCTTTCTAATCGGGCAGAATAATAAGCGCCCCAATGTCGGCTACGAGGGGCAAGTGGCAATTGCCCGGTTCACGGCGGAAAAGGGCCTGATATTCGAATAGCCGGGGGTGGTGGTGGCACAAACGCCCGGGACGAATACGTGGCGGACAGCCTGGCATCAACGGCATACTGCTCACAGTTCGATTTTGCCACGGCTTTATTATTTCCCTAACCGCGGTTTTGCTTTATTACTCCCCCCGACCGCACCATGAATCGAGCTGTTTTCCTCGACCGCGATGGAACCATCATCGCCGAAAAAAACTATCTCAGCCGGGTGGAAGAAGTGGAAATCTTTCCCGGAGCTGGAGCGGCACTGGGACTTTTATGCCAAGCCGGATTCCGGCTTTTCCTCGTGACGAACCAGTCCGGCGTGGGGCGCGGCTATTTTACACTGGCGCAAGTCCATGAAATACACCAGTATCTCCTCCGTGAGTTAGACCGTGACCGGGTGCGGTTCGAGAAGATTTACATCGCGCCCGAGGCGCCTGGTGCGCCCAGCCGGGGCCGCAAACCCTCGCCGCAATTCCTGTGGGATGCGCGCGCGGAGTTTGGGGTGGACCTGGCGCAAAGTTATATGATTGGCGACAAACTGATTGATTTGGAATGCGGCTGGAATGCCGGCGTGAAGCAGTGTCTGCTGGTCCGCACAGGCTACGGGGCGGAACTGGAGCAGGAAGCTGCCGACAAACTGGCCGCCGCCGTTGTCGTGGACGATTTGCCCGCGGCGGCGCAGTGGATCCTCAAGCAAACCTAAACTGGCACCTCGCAGCTCGGGGTGTTTCCGAAACAGACTCCTAAACAAAAAGAGTAAAGAACATGTGTGGCATAGTTGGATATGTAGGCAGGAAAGAAGCGACGCCGTTGCTCATTGAAGGCCTCCGGCGGCTCGAATACCGAGGGTACGACTCGGCCGGGATATGTGTCCTGACGAACGGAACGCTTCATGTGCGCAAACAAGTGGGGCGCGTCGAAGGACTGGCGCAATCGCTCAAAACGAAACCGGTTAAGGGCTCGCTCGGAATCAGCCACACGCGCTGGGCCACGCATGGCCTGCCCAGCGACATCAATTCCCATCCGCACCTTGACCAGTCCGGCAAGGTCGCGCTGGTGCATAACGGCATCATAGAAAACTACACCACGCTCCGGCATCGTCTTCAGCGCCTTGGCCACCGCTTCCTGTCGCAGACCGATACTGAGGTGCTCGCACATTTGATCGGCCATCACCTCGACCAGGCACTCGCCCGGAAAGGCGAAGTCACGCCGGAGCGCGTCACACAAGCCATCTTCGCCGCTACGCGTGAAGTCGAGGGCACTTACGCCATTGCCCTCATGCACCAGGGCTTGCCCGGTCACCTGTTCGGTGCGCGCCGCGGTTCTCCTCTGGTTGTCGGCCTCGGCCAGGACGAAAACTTCCTGGCGAGCGACGTTTCACCCATTGTCGCGCATACCCGCAAGGTCGTCTATTTACACGATGGCGACATCGTCACGCTGACAAACAAAGACTTTGCCCTGCAAGCCCGCGGCAAGGCGATCCAGCGCCCAATCAGTTCCGTGGATTGGTCGGCTGAGGAAGCTGAACGCGGCAAACACCCTCACTACATGCTCAAGGAAATCTTCGAGCAACCCGGCCGCGTGGCCGAGGTGCTTCGGCGCACCCTTCGCCCCGCAAAGGGCAATGTCGAGTTCGAGGAAATGGCCCTCAAGCCCAAGGAACTGGCCAAGATCAACCGGCTCATTCTTGTGGGTTGCGGGACTAGCTGGCACGCCGCGCTGGTAGGTGAGTATGTCATCGAAACCCTCGCCCGCCTGCCGGTAGAAGTTGAATACGGCAGCGAAATGCGCTATCGCGGGCGCCCCATCGAGAAGAACACACTCATCGTCTCCATCTCTCAATCCGGAGAAACTGCCGACACGCTGGCGGCCATCCGCGCGGCCAAGGCCCAGGGTGCACGTACGCTGGGTATTGTCAATGTCGTAGGTTCGACCATCGCCCGTGAATCTGATGCGGATATTTACATGCGTGCCGGCCCCGAAATTGGGGTAGCCTCGACCAAAGCCTTCGAGATGCAGGTGCTGCAATTGACGCTATTGGGCATTGCCTTGGCGCGCCAGCGCGGCGAACTTTCCCCGGCGGCGGGCCGCAAACTCGTGCGCGAACTCCAGACCATCCCGGGCAAGATTGAAAAAATTCTGGCAGGAGATGCGCATTTGCGAAAAATCTCTAAAAAGTACCACCAGGCAACCGGCTTCCTTTACATGGGCCGTCAGTTCAACTTTCCGGTCGCCCTGGAAGGCGCCCTCAAACTCAAGGAAATTTCCTACATCCACGCCGAGGGTTATCCTTCAGCGGAGATGAAACACGGCCCCATCGCGCTTATTGCACCCGACTTCCCAAGCGTTTTCGTCGTGCCTCGCGACGCGATGTACGACAAGAACATGAGCAACGTTGAAGAGATACGGGCGCGCAAAGGCCCCATCATCGCGGTCGCGACTGAAGGCGATGCCGAAATCAAGCACAAGGCCAGCGACGTGATCTACATCCCGCAAACGCTGGATATCTTGCAGCCTCTATTGACCGTGGTGCCGCTGCAACTGCTTGCGTATCACATCGCTGTTCTGCGCGGATGCGACGTGGACAAGCCCCGCAACCTGGCCAAAAGCGTCACGGTCGAATAGTGCAACTGTCTTTTCACGCAATAAACCAATAATGAAACATAACATACGAATAATAATGATCCCTGAATATACGCAGATGAATCCTTCGCAGCGGTGCAGTCCACGTCGTGGGTTGGCTCTCGCCACTGCTCTTTTGCTCGGAACCAGCTTGATTTCGACTCAGGCCCAGCAGGCGTCCGCCTCAAGCGCCCCTCCATCCACCAACCGGTGGGAGACCACGGCGGCCGCCGGCCTGACGTTGACTCGTGGGAACAGCGAAACCCTGCTGGCCACGCTGAGCCTGGATACCAAGCGGAAGTGGGAGCACGACGAAGTCGCACTTGGTCTCGCCGGTGGTTACGGTGAGGATCATAAGGTGCGAAACACTGAGTTTGTCAACGCCTTCGGCCAATACAACCGGCTGTTAAGCGAACGCTTCTACGTTGGGTTGCGGGCTGATTTCAACTACGACGGCATAGCGAATCTGAGCTACCGAGTCACCGTCAGCCCCTTGGCCGGGTATTACCTGATCAAGGAAGCCAGAACCTCGCTGGCATTTGAGGCTGGCCCGTCAGTGGTGTTTGAAAAGTATCAAAATCAATCGTCAGACACCTATGCCGGTCTCCGATTGGCCGAACGCTTTGAGCACAAACTCACCGATACCACCAAGATCTGGCAAAGCGCCACTTATGTCCCGCAATTGGACCGGTGGACGGAAAAATACCTCCTCACATTCGAGGCCGGCATTGACACCGCCATCACCAAGAAATGGAGCTTGCGGGTGGTCTTCCAGGACATTTATGATAGCGAACCGGCTGCTGGTAACGATCATAATGATCTGCGCCTAATCGCCGGCACGGCGTACAAATTCTAACCTCCCGTCGCGACCTGCGACAAGGCAGTCGAAATCATTCCCGACCTCTCCCGCCTGATGGCGCAAATTGTGCCATCAGGCGTTTTCGTGCATGGTTATACGCAAGTGAGTTGCCATTGCTCTCTGTTGGTCCGGTGCGTGGCGTCGCCCTCAACACTCGATATGCTGACGAATGGCGTCCACAAGCGCATAGGGATTAGTTTGGTCCAACCGGCTTAGCACACATTCCCAACGGTAAGCAAAGCTGCCCTCCGGGTCGTACTTGCAGTGCTGGAAAAGTGTGTCAAACGCGCGGCGGCGAATGCGGTAGTCACCTTGAATCTGCAGGAACTGGTCACGGAGGGCGTCAAGGTAGGCGGTGGCGAACGCTCGCAAATCAGGAATAGCCTCACCGCGACTGTTAACAGGATGCGCGTAGCGGGCGGCGAATGTCTCCAAGGGCAGCTTATATTCAACAAAGGCGCCGGTGTAGTCCACAACCAGGATTTCCGAAGGCAATCCATCATCGCCTTCCCGCACCAGTTCATCGCCATCATCGAAAAGCGGGCACAATTCTCTCCCCTCCTCTGCTTCCTGAGCGCGCCCCACAATCAAGTTGGAAGCTGCTGCGCGCCCCAGAAGTTCAGCCAGCCTAGCTCCGTATCCCGGGCGACCATACCTTTCTGGCGTCAGTTTATCGGTGGCAATGCCCGACAAGTACTCCCGCTCGAAATAAAACGTGCGGATAGGTTCGCCATAAAATCGAGCGTTGGAGCCCCGGTAGATTTCACTTAGGCGCCGCAAGCCAACGCGCCGGATCAGGTTCATCCGCAACTGGTGGCAGCCCAGACGGCGGTCCAGGCAATAGTCGGTATAGTCGTCGCTTTCCCGAATTGCCTGCAGCAAATCTTTCCCTTCATCCAGGCGCTCCCAAACACTCCATTTTTGGAGACGCAGGAAGCGTTTAATAACGGCGCGCTCACTCCGGGAATAGAGTTCGACCAGGTACACGCCCCGGCGACTGTTCTTTTGAGGCCGCCCCAGTGATAACGATTCCGCCACACAGCCCACATTGATGTAATCCAGGTCGCCATATTCACGGATGAAGTTAAAGATGATGCCTTGCGCGCGCGAATCACAAAGCCGCTGCAACTCCTCGTCCTCCGGATGACGGACCGCATCATCAAATATCGGGTCAAGCAGAAACTCACCCTCCTCGAAGCGCCCGCCGGGCAACCACTCCACCTGGAGGTAGAATTCCGGGCTGAGCCCGCTGAGAATCTCCTCCGTCTCCGTCTCATTGCCCTCCAGGAAAAGCGTCGCCAAAATCCGCTCGCTCCAGACACGGTTTTTAGGATCGTCGGTGCAAAAATCCTTGCCCACAGCGGCACTAAAACGGGCGCAAAGATCGCCAAAAAGCGCGCGCAATTGTTCCCTGCCCAGTTGGGGGTAATCGGTGCCAGCAAATTGAGGCGCACCGAACTGCTGCTGGTCGACGGCAAAGAAATCCAATTCCGGATGGCCTAACCGATTACGCAAGGTGGAATGCACCGCTATTTCCCGGAGGTGGCACGCCAAGTTGGCATCATCCAGTTTGCCGAGTTCCGCAAACTCCTGGCAGGTCAGCCACCGGGTGCCGGTCAAGCGATTGTAGAAATAGATGGGTTGGCCATGAATGCCTACTTTCGACCCCAGCACCAGCCGCGTCTTCGCCTCAATGGTCTTGGGAATCGAACTGAGGCGCCAACATTCTCCACGCTGTTTAATTGCCTCCCTTACCCGGCGATCCGCAACCGACAGGAACTTAACCTGCCGCTTGGGGACCCGGGTCTGGAGCAATTCATCCCCGGCAAACGCCAGGTCCATGCGGTCGGGGTTGGGCCGAATCAGGATATGTTCGGGATCAAATACCAGATCCACCGACTCGGCTGATAGTTCCTCTTCTTCTTCTCGATTCAAGGGCGCCAACCCCCTGGCGACGCGCCCCTGGTTGACGTGCCCAATGAAGCCCAGTCGCTGCAGCGCATGCACCCCCGGCGGTTGCGTCCAAAGCGCGCCATAAGACGGAAACAGGCTGCCGATTCGAGTAATCTGTCGGCCCTGCTCGTCCCGCGCGAATGGGTCTGGTCCAATCAGTTCCAAATGCATGTTTAACCTGTCCTTCAGCTCGGGTTTAGCATACGCGCTCCGTGTGCAAAAAGCCAGTCGAAACCGGCGCGGTAATTCTTTTCGTCCGTGCAATCTTCGACTGCTGTGGCTACAAAGAGCACAATGAAAGTTATTGGCATTATTCCCGCGCGCTGGGGCTCCACGCGTTTCCCCGGAAAGCCGCTGGCCCTGATCGCCGGCCGGCCGCTCCTGCAGCACGTCGTCGAACGTTGCCAGCAAGCCTCCGCACTCGCCGAAATCATCGTCGCTACCGACGACGAGCGAATCCTAAAGGCCGTGGAACGCTTTTGCCAGGTTGAAATGACCGCACCCGACCACCCGAGCGGTTCCGACCGCATCGCCGAGGTGGCGGCGCGGCGCGCCGGTGACGCCATCGTCAATATTCAAGGCGATGAACCGCTCATCGCCCCGTCGGTCATCAACGCCGTCGCCACCGCGCTTACGCAAGCCGAAATGTCCACCGCCGCCACCCCCATCACCAACCTCGCTGACTATGACGACCCGAATACGGTAAAGGTCGTGGTCAATGCCGCAGGACGCGCCCTTTACTTTTCCCGACGCACGATTCCTTATGTGCGTGAGACCGCGGCGGCTCCGCCACGCGAACAGTTGGCGGCGTTTCCTTTTCTGAAGCACCTGGGCATTTATGGGTATCGGCGCGACACGCTGCTGCGACTGGTAAGCCTCCCCATCTCCCCACTTGAAAGAGCCGAAAAGCTGGAACAGTTGCGCGCCCTCGAAAACGGCATTCCCATTGCGGTGGTGCAAGTGACTCATGATAGCGCAGGCGTGGATGTGCCGGCGGATGTAGCGCGCGTGGAGCACCTTTTGGCCGGCCAGACGGCAGGCTGATTCCGCTTTTTCAATCCATGACCTATTCCGACGCCATCCATTTCCTGTATAACCTCCGCTGGTTTGGCGCCAAGTTGGGGCTGGAAAACACCTTCAAGCTAGCCGCACTGGCGGGCAATCCGCAGCACCGCCTGCGCTTCATCCACGTCGCCGGCACCAACGGCAAAGGTTCCACCTGCGCCATGCTGGAGAGCATCTATCGCGCAGCGGGGTTACGCGTCGGCCTGTTTACCTCGCCGCACCTGGTCGCGTTTGGCGAACGGATTCAAGTCAACCGCCACCTTATCTCCGAAGCTGACATTGCACGCCTGGCCACCGAGTTGCAATCGTTACTGCGCCAAGGCTGGCCTGCTGCCTCGACCGCCCCACGCACCGCCAACCCTGCCCCCAAAACCGACCACCCGACCTTCTTCGAAGTGGTCACCCTGATGGCCTTATGCTACTTCGCCGAGCGCCAGTGCGACCTGGTGATTTGGGAAACCGGCCTGGGCGGGCGGTTTGACTCCACCAACATCGTCACCCCTCTCGCCAGCGTCATCACCAACATCCAATTCGACCACCAGAAATGGCTGGGCGAAACCTTGGCCAGCATTGCCGCCGAAAAGGCGGGCATCATCAAACCCGGAATTCCCGTTATCACAGCGGCGGAAGGCACTGAGCCTCTCCGCGTTATTGAGCAAACCGCCCGCCGGTTGCAAGCCCCGCTTACGACCCTGACGCCTGCTCATGCGCTCCATCCGCCACTGGACATCCTCTCGCTGCCACTATCCGGCCGGCATCAGCGCCTGAATGCCGCCGTGGCCGTGGCCACCGTGCGCGCGCTCGCCGCACACTTTCCTGTGAGCGATGAACTCATCCGCGCCGGATTATCCCAAGTTCAATGGGCCGGACGGCTCCAACTCCTGACGCGCCCGGATGGGCAAAAGGTCTTGCTTGACGGCGCGCACAATGTTGGCGGCGCAGAAATCCTGACCACCGCAGTAAAGGAATACTTTCCGTCCGCTCGCATTACCCTGGTGCTCGGCATCTTGCGCGACAAAGACTGGCCCGGCATGTGCGAAATTCTCGCGCCGCTGGCCGCGCGCATCCTGCCAGTGCCGGTTCCCAGCGAGCGCAGCGCCGCACCGGAAGAACTCGCTGCACTCTGCCGGCGCATTAATCCCCATGCCCAAACCAGCCCGCATCCCTCGCTGCGCTCAGCACTGGCGCAAACCACGCCCACCGATTTCGTAATTATCGCCGGCTCTCTTTATCTCATCGGAGAAGCCTTGGAACTGCTGCATTTCTCCCCGGCAACGGCAACCCCAGAGCGTGGGTTAAACGAGTGGGACCAGCCAACCGCGCCTCCCCTGCCCTGCCTCCCGACGGCGTCCTGATCCGAAGCCCGGCATATTGCCAACTCCCCCTCCGGTTGCCATATGGATGTATTTCGCTTTTCCGAAAGCACGCACCTCAACCGCGCAAATGCGGCCGGTTCTCTTGACGGCGGTATTTTTCTGATTAGACTTCTTTCCAAGCCCAACGCCGGGCCGTTCCGGTAGGCCGAGGGTGGTGGCCGATGAACCTTATTACGAACCTTTTTCAGTCGTCAGTCGGTAAGAAATACATCATGGCCATCACGGGCGGCTGCCTGCTCCTCTTTGTCCTTGGACACCTCGCGGGCAATTTACAAATCTTCCTCGGTCGGGAAATCATTAATCGCTACGCTCATTTCCTCCAGTCCAACCCCGAATTGATCTGGCCGGTACGGATGGGCATGCTGGTGATCTTAGCCCTCCATATCTGGGCCGGAATCACCCTGTCGCTGGAAAACAAAGCCGCCCGCCCTGTGGCATACGCCCAATACCAGCCTTTCGGCTCGACTTTTGCCTCGCAAACCATGCTTCTGAGCGGGCTTATGGTATTTGCGTTCCTCGGCTATCATCTCCTGCACTACACGGCCAAAGTCCAATTCATCAACCTCACACATCAGGACTTTGCTGCTTTCACGGAAAAACTCCCAGGCCCGGCATCGGTGGAGCGGCCCGACATCTTCAAGATGATGGTGGTAGGCTTCCGCAAACCCATAGTCTCGGCCTTTTATGTCCTGGGACTGGCGCTTCTGGGGTTGCACCTTAGTCATGGCGCCAGCAGCTTGTTTCACTCGCTCGGCTGGAGAACGGACGCCTACCGCCCGTGCCTCGACCGCGCCGCCCGCGTGCTCGCCCTGCTGCTCTTTCTTGGCTACTGCGCCATTCCGGCCGCCATTCTCTGCGGCTATGGAAAGGAGGTCCTATGCCCTTGAACGCCCAAATCCCCAGCGGCCCGCTGGCCCAAAAATGGGAGCAATACAAATTCGACCTCAAACTGATCAACCCGGCCAACAAGCGCAAGTTTGACCTCCTCGTCGTCGGCAGCGGCCTGGCCGGCGCTTCCGCCGCCGCTGCGCTGGCGGAGTTGGGCTACCGGGTCAAATGCTTCTGTTTTCAGGACAGCCCGCGCCGCGCTCACAGCATCTCCGCCCAGGGCGGAATTAACGCCGCCAAGAACTATGCCAACGACGGCGATAGCGTCTATCGCCTCTTTTACGATACCCTTAAAGGCGGAGATTTCCGCGCCCGCGAGGCCAACGTCTATCGCCTCGCCCAGGTCAGCGGCGCCATCATTGATCAATGCGTCGCCCAGGGCGTGCCCTTCGCGCGCGAGTACGGCGGCTTGCTCGCCAACCGCTCCTTCGGCGGCGCGCAGGTCTCGCGCACTTTCTACGCGCGCGGCCAAACTGGCCAGCAACTGCTGCTCGGCGCCTACCAGGCCCTCTGCCGCCAGATCGGCCTGGGGACGGTCAAAATGTTCCCCCGCACGGAAATGCTAGACCTCGTGGTCGTTGACGGCCACGCCCAGGGCATCGTCGTGCGCGACCTGGTCACCGGCCAAATCTCCTCCCATGCGGGGGACGCCGTCGTGCTGGCCACGGGCGGCTATAGCAATGTCTTCTTCCTGTCCACCAACGCCAAAGGCTGCAACGTCACCGCCATCTGGCGCGCCTACAAGAAAGGCGCGTTCTTCGCCAACCCCTGCTATACTCAAATTCATCCCACCTGCATCCCTGTCAGCGGCGAGCATCAGTCCAAGCTCACGCTGATGTCTGAATCCCTGCGCAACGATGGCCGCGTCTGGGTGCCCCTGAACAAAGCCGACCGCGCCAAACCCCCGGCCGCCATTCCGGAAACGGATCGCGATTACTTCCTTGAACGCAAGTACCCCAGCTACGGCAACCTTGCCCCTCGCGACATCTCCTCGCGCGCGGCCAAGGAAGCCTGCGACGCCGGCCGCGGGGTGGGCCCCGGCGGCCTGGGCGTTTATCTGGACTTCGCCGACGCCATTCAGCGCCTGGGGCAGCCGGTCATCCGCGATCGCTACGGTAACCTCTTCGACATGTATGAGAAGATCACCGGGGAAAACGCCAGCCAAGCGCCCATGCGCATCTACCCTGCCGTGCATTATACCATGGGCGGCACGTGGGTGGACTACAATCTCATGAGCACCCTGCCGGGGCTATTCGTCATCGGGGAGGCCAATTTCTCCGACCACGGCGCCAACCGCCTGGGTGCCAGCGCCCTGATGCAAGGTCTGGCCGATGGCTATTTCGTCCTCCCCTACACCCTCGGCCACTATTTGGCCACCGCCAAACGCCCCCGCCCGGCCACCAGCCGCGCCGAATTCAAGCAGGCCGAAGCGGACACCCGCGCCTTTATTCAACGCCTGCTCACCATCAAAGGCAAACGCACCCCCACCTCCCTCCACCGGGAACTGGGCCGGCTGCTTTGGGAAAAGTGCGGCATGGCTCGCAACGAAACCGGCCTCCGGGAGGCGCTCCGGCGCATCCCCGAGCTCCGCGCCGAGTTCTGGCAAAACGTCAACGTGCCCGGCGAAAGCGGCGACCTCAACCAGAGCCTCGAATACGCCGGGCGCGTTGCCGACTTCATGGAGTTTGCCGAGTTGCTCTGCCACGACGCCCTCCATCGTCGGGAATCCTGCGGCGGACACTTCCGCGAAGAGTTCCAGACTCCCGACGGCGAGGCCCGGCGCGACGACCAAAACTTCGCCTACGTCGCGGCCTGGGAATACCAGGGGCTGGAAAAACCTCCTGTTCTGCATAAGGAGCCGCTCCAGTATGAAGAAATCTCCATGAGTACCCGCAGCTACGCATGAACCTGACCCTCAAAGTCTGGCGGCAGAAAAACGCCGCCACCCCGGGCCGGTTCCAAACCTACCCGGCCCGCAATCTCTCCCCCGACATGTCCTTCCTGGAGATGCTCGACGTGGTCAACGAGGACCTCATCACCCGCGGCGAGGAGCCAATCGCCTTTGACTCCGATTGCCGGGAGGGCATCTGCGGCATGTGCTCGATCGTCATCAATGGCATCCCGCACGGCGGCCACCACGGCACCGCCGCCTGCCAGCTCCACTTGCGGCATTTCCAGGACGGCGACACGCTCACCCTCGAGCCCTGGCGCGCAAAGGCCTTTCCGCTCATCAAAGACCTCATCGTCAACCGCACCGCCCTCGACCGCATCATCCAAGCCGGCGGCTTTGTCTCCGTGAGCACCGGCGGCACGCCCGACGCCAACGCCCTCCCGGTTCCCAAAGACATCGCCGACCGCGCCATGGACGCCGCCGCCTGCATCGGCTGCGGCGCCTGTGTCGCCGTCTGCAAAAACGCTTCGGCGATGCTTTTCGTCGCCGCCAAAGTCTCACACCTCAACCTTCTGCCCCAGGGCAAAGCCGAAAAAGACCGTCGCGTCTTGAATCTGGTAAAGCAGATGGATATGGAGGGCTTCGGCGGTTGCACGGTCACCGGCTCCTGCGAAGCCGTTTGCCCCAAGGAAATCAGCCTTAGCTTTATTGCCCGGATGAACCGCGACTACGGCGCGGCCATTATCAAATCATGACCCGAAAGACCGCGGTTGCCCGGGGATTGCCGGGATGGGATGGCTCGCGAAACGCGCAAACAAGCCGCGACCCCGGATCCGCCCTTTGCTTTAGCTGATTTAACGGGCCCGGCTGGCATTTCAGCCGCGAGCTTTTAGAATGGCCAACCCCACCCCCGCCCTCCCCGCAAACCCGCCCGCTCCGCTGCCACCCCCAGCTCCCTATCGGGGCCGTTTGGCGCCGTCGCCCACCGGGCTGCTCCATCTTGGCCACGCGCGAACCTTCTGGATTGCCCAGGAGCGGGCGCGCGCCCATGCCGGCTCCCTGGTGCTGCGCAGCGAGGACCTCGATGCCGCGCGCTGCCGCGATGAATTTGTTCAAGCCATGCTCGAAGACCTCAAGTGGTTTGGTTTTCAGTGGCAGGAAGGCCCGGATTGCGGCGGCCCTTTCGGACCCTACGCGCAAAGCGCGCGCCAGAACCTCTACCGCGCCGCTTTTAATCACTTGCGCGCAGGCGGGTTTATCTATCCCTGCACCTGCTCCCGCAAAGACATTCTCTCCGCCGCCCGCGCCCCTCATGCCGAGGATGAGCACGAACCGATCTACCCGGGCACCTGCCGCCCTCTTGGCGCCAGCCACGCGCAACCGGCGCCCAACTCACCGCCCGCCACCCCTTCGCGCCCCGCCGGCCATCGAATCAACTGGCGCTTCCGCGTGCCCGACGGCGAGGTGATCTTCTTTATGGACCAAAACCTCGGCGCGCAGCAATTCGTCGCCGGCCGAGACTTCGGCGACTTCGTCGTCTGGCGCCACGCCGAAGTCCCCTCCTACCAACTGGCCTGCGTCGTGGACGACGCCGCGATGCGAATTACCGAGGTTGTGCGCGGCGCGGACTTGCTGCTCAGCACCGCGCGGCAACTGCTGCTCTACCGCGCCCTGGAATGGCTTCCGCCCCGATTCTACCACTGCCCACTGCTGACCGATTCCACCGGCGCGCGACTGGCCAAGCGCCACGACGCAACCAGTCTGCGGCGCTTGCGGGAGGCGGGCCAGTCTCCCGCCCGCCTGCGCGCCCATTGGCGTGTTGAGCGAGCTTATTAAGCCACACCGCGAATCGCAACCCGCGCCGGACTCCGTGTAAAGAGACTTACCCAATCCTCTCTCCCCAGCTTGCCCTCCGCTTGGCAACAGACAGGAAGGCCCGTGCTCCGGTCGGCTCCCTTCATCCCACCGGTGCTTTCCCGGCTCCGCAATCACCCCCGCAAGCGGCGAGGTCGGCTGCATAGCCGACGGCTCAATAGCCGACTTTTCACCACTCCTTTCACCGGGTTAAATACACTCCGAATAAAACAGGAATAAATTAAACACAGAACAAAGATACTCACGAAAGGTTTCTATGAAAAAACACATTAACTACCTAGCCCTTGTGGCGGCAGCATTATTTACTCTGGTCAGGCCTGCCGGAGCCTGGCCGCTGAAAATCTATACGCTCCATGACCCTATTCAGGATGATTGGAGCATCTCGGGGTGGGCTCATGAACTTGGAAATGAGCCCACCTTCCCAGAAGACGAACGAATCGAGTCGTGGGAAGTCCCGTGGGGCGGGTGGATTCCGTGCCCCACGGATTATAAAGATGGCGTGGTAGTGCAAGTCGCCATGCGGAACCTGACCCGGCAAACTTTCTACGAGGGCGAAGTCTTTTATGTGGCGGACGCGGACACCTCGCTGAGCAATTGGGACGAATGGGTTGGGCAAGTCGACTTTGACCCCGGCCAGGCTTTCATGATTGACAGGCGCGCTGCGCTCGGTGGACAATGGGGGCAGAAGAACACCCCTCTGGTCGCGGAAAGCTTTATCATGGATGGCATCTGGCAGCCCGGCGAAATCTGGCAGTTCGTTATCCAGGATTATACCAGCAGTTGGAACGGCTCTCCAGCGTACTTTGGCAGTCTTGGAATCGGCGGCGCGAGCGGGGGAGGTTTGTCCACCGGCAGCATTGTAATAATACCTGAACCCGGCACTGCCATGCTGCTGCTGCTGGGAGGGTGGCTGCTGGCCTTCGGCACCCGCCGGCGCTCCCGCTAAGACGCCGCCTATCACGGGTCCGCGCACGGACGGTTACTCACACGCGCTCGGAGTTCGAACGAACGCCGGGCGCGTTCTGAGAGAAGGGCTCAGCCCCGTTTCGAGCCTTTGCCTCCGCGGGACGGAGCGGAGACGTCCGCCTGTTCGCGCAGTCGGAGCGGGAGATGCCCAACGCCCGGACCAGCACAAATCTGCGGCGTCCCGCCCGGCGGTCCTGCCGCCATCAAGGTTAAGCTCTCTTGCATCACCCGCAGCACCAGCTGAGCGCGGCTGTTGATGTCGAGTTTGTGATAGAGCCGCTCCAGGTGGCTATGCACCGTGCTCGGCGCAATGCCAAGATCGGCGGCCATCGCCATTTCAATCTTGTTATCGAACACTCCGCGCACAATCTCCAACTCCCGCCCCGACAGGCCAAGCCGGCGGCCTACTATCCCCCACGCCGCATCTGTGAGCACGCACGCCCCCACTAAACGGGTGGTGCCTTTCTCCAGCGCGTCTGCTTGTGTAACACTGGCCATAACCTGATTCGGTCGTGCCACCAATCCTGCTACTGCCCTCCATCTTAAGCTCAATACCTTGGTTTGTCAAACATTCTTTATTAGTGGCAAAATCACCCGCTAACCACCCAATCGGCAAATACGCTGAGACCGGGCTAACCGTTGCGCATCCCCAACTCGTCCCCTCTCACGCAGCAAACTTTGCTGAAGCCAGCTTGGCCATAAGCCCCGCCCACAGGCTTGAAGAGCATCCGCAACAACGCGAAGACCTTGAACTCCCTGATGAAATGGAGGCTTAATCCTTCCAAGAGGAGGTGCATCCGAAACATACGCCCACATTGGCCTTGCCCCGGAGCAACCGGCATCGGATTTCACCTCGATGTTGGAACCTATTGAGATGATAGCAGTTGAGTCCTTCGGTATGGTCATGGCAGAACATTCGCCCGTCATCCTGGAGACCGCGGTTCGATGCCAAAAGCGATGGCCGTTCCCGGACCCCCAGAGACGCCACGCCGATTGTGGCTTCAAGTCGAATCTCGGCTCCTGCCCAGTTTAATCCCAGTCTCAACAGCTCATGAAATAAGGCTTCTGGCTTCATGCCTCAGGCCAGCTCATCCTTCTGATCTATTTTACCGAACCCGTAGAGGAACCGCCGTTTTTCACTTAACTCCCGTCTTTTCAGCCTAATCCATAGCCATTCACAAGCCGTGTACAAGGGGTGTACAAGGGGTGCCCACCGGGTATACAACGATAAATCTTATGTATCTCCGGTGGGCACCCCTTGTACACCCCTTGTACACGGCTTGTTGGCAGCCTGGAAGTGGCGTGATTGCAAGGAGTTGAGGTTTTTTGGGGGGATTGGGAGTCCGATGGGCTTGGGGGGCAGTTTTTAGGGTGGTTTTCGCGGTTGAAACAGCGAGACTGAGGGGGAAATCGAAAGCCGGAGGCGGGTGGGTGGGCGAGTTGGAGTCCTTCCCCTGAAAAAGTGGATACTGGGTCAAGGGTCTGAGAGAACGGCAATATGATACCGGAGAGCTCGGAAAGACGGCATCCGCGGAAACGCTACCGTGAGGGGCTCAAGTGTTCGGTGCTCGATCAACTCCAGAGCAGCGGTAAGAGCAAGGCGCAAGTCGCCCAGGGGATCGGGATTGGCCTTGGGAACTTGCGCGACGGGAAGCGGCAATACGGGGTGGCCGCCAAGCCTGTGGATGCGCTAATCCCCCCAAACCCGGTGCGGGAACTTTGCCGGGTGCCGCAGTTAACTCGCAACGGTTGCTATGCCTGGGTTCGGGCCGGGGAGACGGCGCGCCAGGCGGTCCGCATGAGCCGCGGGGGCTGCGGCTGCGACAATGCCGCCATGGAGGCGTTTGGGAGCACGCTCAAACGCGAAGCCATAGCTCCGAGCGCCGCCTGGCTTAAAGATCGCGTGCAGCGTGAACTCATCGAGTATTTTGAACCATCGCCCACACGGCCTTTTTTAGTATTTGACGCCTCCTCTCGTTTACGATAATTTGCGGTAGAACTGTTGGCAAGATATATGCGAACAACTAACTAGTGCTGCATCCAGATAACCATAAACTTATGACTTCGACCTACCGCCAAGAGACCGAAACCTCCTGCGTGAGTTCAGGCCCGGACAAAGTGTTGGTGCCTTTGCCATCCGCGCCTGCCTCAGGCACGCGCAAGACCTGTCGCCGCCTGGCTTTTACGCTCATCGAACTATTGGTCGTCATCGCCATCATTGCCATCCTGGCCGCCCTGCTGCTGCCCGCGCTGGCCAAGGCCAAGGGCAAAGCGCAACAAATCTACTGCCTCAATAACCTCAAGCAACTCTGCCTGGGCTGGAACATGTACGCCACAGATGCCAATGACTTCTATCCCAGCAACTCCACTCCATCAGGGTTCCATGCGGTAGAGAACCTGGGGAACTGGGTCACCGGCTGGCTTGATTGGGGGCGGGGCAGCCCGATGGGGGCCAACACGAACAAATATTACCTGATAAACGGGTCTATGGGACCTTACATGGGCAAGTCACTCGGGAGCTATCATTGCCCGGCTGACATTTACACTTGCGCCTACGGCGTCCCGCGCAACCGCACCGTCGCCATGAACAGTTTCATCGGCGATTACAACGGCACAATGGTCCGCTTCGGCAACCCTAATTACCTCATTTTCAATAAGGCCTCCCAACTTACCCGCCCGGGTCCCGCCTTGACATTTGTCTTCATTGATGAATGTCCCGACTCCATCAACGATGGTTTGTTCCAGATGAATATGAACAACACCATGTGGAGCGATATCGTCGCCGCCCTCCACAACAACGGCGGCAACCTTGCGTTTGCTGATGGCCACGCCGAAACCCATAGATGGGTTGACCCGGTCACCCGGCACGGCGTTGTCAAAGGCACCTGCCCAGCCTACGGCAAAACGTCCCCCCGGGATTACCGCTGGCTCCAGGATCGCACCACAGCCTTGAAATAGGCCTGCCCACGCTCTCTCCGACGAGGTTCGCCACGCCAACCTCGGTCGCTGCGCTTGCGCGCGTCGGATATGTTCGGGCTGCGGCTCCGAGTGTAAAATTGACAGGTGGCCGCTTTTGGTGCGTGCGTCGTGACTGCGCGCGATAGGGAAATTCCGGTCCTGCCGCAGGTCAAGCCTGGGCGCTTCGTGGCGAGCGATGCCCTGAGAACCGAAAGTAGCGATCCTCAGCTCGTATTCATAAAAAACGGAGGGTATTGACGGTTCCGCCACGCCAATCGAGGAAGAACCCTCTAAAGCGCGGCCTGGGGCTTGGTTTGCAGGACTTATCGGCGGATGCAGGGATTTTCCTGAAAAGATGGCTTTAGCCGCAACGTCCTATGCGGGTGACTATTACCTGACAAGGCGCGGGCAACCGGGGCATTGAGGGCTGCAGGGAGCTGGCTTTTATTATTCCCCTGGTTGCCGGCCTGTCTTTCCCTCATAGGGCGCTCCTAACGGGGTTGACCGTAGCTACGACGCTTCGCAATATACGCCCGTCATGTTTGGATTACGCATTTCGCAATTCGGCGCTGCCCTCGCCTTGCTTATTCTGACGCCGGCTGCTGGCCCGACAAAGGTAAAAGCCGCCGCCGCCAAGCCGGGCGTGCAAATTACGAAGCTGGCTGACCGGGTGCGCGTGCAGATGCACGGCCAGCTTTTCACCGAGTATTTCTTCAAAGATGTGCCCCGCCCCTATTGCTACCCGCTCATCGGCCCGGGAGGCGCCGCCCTGACCCGCGATTGGCCGATGAAGGATACTCCCGGCGAGGCTCACGATCACCCGCATCATCGCTCGCTGTGGTTCGCCCACGGGGCGGTCAATGGGCACGATTTTTGGTCCGAGCAGAAGGGGTTTGGAAAAACGGTGCATGACGATTTCCTGCAGATCAAATCCGGGCGCCGGCAAGGTCTCATTCGTTCGCGCAACCTGTGGGTCGCCGCCGATGGCAGGAGGGTTTGTTCCGACGTGCGCACCCTTCGCTTCTATGCGCCGCAGTGTCCCGGTGAACGGATATTTGATTTCGAGATTACGCTGTTTGCCTCCCACGGGCCATTGACGCTGGGCGATACCAAGGAGGGGACCCTGGCGGTGCGTCTGGCCGAAACCCTGCGGCTCAAAGGCAAGATTGGCCAGGGTCATATCATTAACAGCGCCGGGGTGCGCGATGGCGACACCTGGGGCAAACGCGCTGCTTGGTGCGATTACTATGGGCCGGTGGCGGGTAAAACTGTTGGCATCGCCATCTTCGATCACCCTAAAAACCCGCGGCACCCGACGTGGTGGCACGTCCGTGATTACGGCCTCTTCGCCGCCAATCCCTTTGGCCGCCATGATTTCGAGAATCTGCCCGACCGCTCCGCCGGTGATCTCGTCGTTCCCCCGGGAAAGAGCGTCACTTTTCGTTACCGTTTCTACCTCCATGAAGGCGATGACCAGCAGGCCAACGTTGCCGGCCGGTATAAGGAATATGCCCGGTAAACCGCGCCGGCCTCTGACCGCCTCCCCGTCTGACCATGAACCCGAAAAAGATTAAATTGCTCCGTCGCCTCCAACGCCTCCTGTCTCCGGGCGAAATCAGCTTTGACCCGTCGGTCCTAACCCAACACGCCGGCGACAAGTGGTTTGCCACCCACCAACCCGACGCCGTTGTCCTGGCCCGCAGCACCCGTTCCGTCGCCACGGTCCTTCGTTTTGCTCACCGGCATCGCATCCCTGTCACGGCGCGAGGCGCCGGCCACGGCTACGTCGGCGGCTGCGTTCCCTCCCGCGGGGGCATCGTTTTGTCCCTCGCCCGCATGAATCGCATCCGTGAAATCAACGCCGCCGATTTCGTTGCTGTTGTCCAGGCTGGAGTTAATACCGCCCGCCTCCAGCAAGCCGTCGAAAAGCAAGGCCTCTTTTATCCCCCCGACCCCGCCAGCCGCGCCGACAACTCCATCGGTGGCAACATTCTCACCAATGCCGGCGGTCCCCGCTGCCTCAAATACGGGGTCACCCGCGACTACGTCCTCGGCTTGGAAGTTGTCCTGCCCGGCGGCGACATCCTGCGCCTGGGCGGACGCACGCATAAAAACAAAACCGGCTTTGATCTCCATCGTCTTTTTGTCGGTTCCGAGGGTCTCCTGGGCGTTGTCACGGAAGCTACTTTGAAACTGCTGCCCCTGCCTCCCTACCGCGCCTGCCTTGCTCTCGGCTTCGCCTCCATGCGTGCCGCTGTCCGCTCTTTGCACGCCATTCTGGCCGTCGGCTTTCTGCCCGCCGCCCTCGAGTTGGCGGACTCCTTCACGCTCGCCGCCGCCTACCGTCGCACGCGCAGCCCGCGCCTGCGCGGTTGCCGCGCCCACCTCATTGTTGAGCTCGACGGACAAACGCGCTCCGTCCGCGGCGAAATTCGCCAACTGCGAGCACTCCTGGCCCCGCGCCGGCCCCTTTTCGTCCAAACCGCCTTCGGTCCCGCCCAGTGTGAAGCCCTTTGGCAAATCCGCCGCGAGTTCTCCTACGCCCTCCGCGATACCGGTCTGACCAAACTTAACGAAGACATTGTCGTGCCGCGCGGCCGCCTCGAAGACCTTTTCGCCTTCGCCGCCCGTCTTCAGCGCCGGCACCGCCTGGCCGTTGCCTGCTTCGGCCACGCCGGTGATGGCAACATCCACACCAACCTGATGGTGGATTTTCAACAGCCTGGCGCCCGAAACCGCGCCCGGATTGCTCTCGACGATCTCTTTCGTCAGATCATCGCCTGGGGCGGCGCCATCACCGGCGAGCACGGCATCGGCCTGGCCAAGCTCCGTTGGTGGCCCCGCGCTCTGCCTCCCAACGTCCGCGCCCTCCACCAGACCCTCAAGCAAACCCTCGACCCTCACGGCATCCTCAACCCTGGCAAGTTTCTTTCCTGACCCGCACCGCTTTCTTCGTCCCAACCCAGTGCATGCTTCCGCCGCCCGCATAAGCTCGCGCTTGCGATGAAACGCCCCCTGGTTTGGATCGCCTTGGTTTATATTGGCGGGCTGCTGCTCGCGGAGCTTTACCAACCCCCGCTCGTTCCTCTCTTCGCCATCTCCCTGGGGCTGGGGGTGGGCGCGCTGGCTTTGCCCGCGGCGCGGCCCTGGCTCATTTGGGCGCTGGTGCTCTTCACCGGTTGGACCAATCTGACTTTCCGCACCGCCCTGCTCTCTCCCCATGACTTGCGCCTGATCGTCGGCTCCGAGCCGATACTCGCAACGATCCGGGGCACACTTACGGAGACGCCCGGGCACCGAACTTACGTACGCAATGAAAAGGAAACCACGCGGACAATCGCGCAAGTCCGGGTAAGCCACCTGCAATGCGGCAACGACGCCTGGCAACCTGCTTTTGGCGATGTATTGGTCACCACACCGACGCGGCTGCCCGATGAGATTTATGCCCGGCACGTTGTCCAGATCACGGGGGTTCTGGCGCCGCCGCCGCGCCCCGTGGCCGAGGGCTTATTCGACTACCGCACTTACCTGCGGCGGCACGGCATCCATTACCTCCTCACCGCGTCCACAACCAATGACTGGCAAGTCCTGGACGGCCGGCACCCTCGACCGTTGGGCGACCGGTTTCGTGCCTGGGCCCGAGCCTCCCTGGCTCGCGGCCTGCCGGTGGAAGATGAGCCCCTGCGCTTGATTTGGGCCATGTCGCTGGGCTGGAAACCCGCTTTGACCCACGAAACCTATGAACCCTTCATGCGCTCGGGCACGATGCATATCTTCGCCATCAGCGGTCTGCACGTGGCCCTGATCGCGGGTATTCTCACGCGCTTACTGCGCCTGCTGCAAGTGCCCCGCGTGGGATGCGGCTGGGTGGTGATCCCATTGATCTGGTTTTACACGGCGGCAACGGGTTGGCAGGCATCTGCCATTCGGGCAACGGTGATGATGAGCATCATCATCGGTGGCTGGGCTCTGAAGCGGCCAAGTGATTTGTTGAACTCCCTGGCGGCGGCCGCCCTTCTTATCCTGTTATGGGATCCCCGGCAAATATTCACGGCGAGCTTTCAATTGTCGTTTCTGGTCGTGCTGAGCATTGCGCTGCTCGCGCCGCCGCTGGAGGCCATGCGCAACCGCCTGCTCCAATCTGACCCACTGGTGCCGGCAGACCTGTTGCCGCGCTGGCGCCGCGGGTTGGAATTTCTGTTGCGGGGAGGGACCGCCGCAGCGGTGGTATCCCTGGCGGCCTGGATGGGTTCGCTGCCCCTGACGGCGTACTATTTTCATCTCTTCAGCCCGGTGACGGTCCTGGCCAATTTGGTTATTGTGCCACTAAGCAGCCTGACGCTGGCGGCTATTGTCGGCAGCCTGATTTGCGGAAGCTGGCTCCCGTGGATTGGGGAATGCTTCAACCACAGCGCCTGGCTCTGGATGAGTTGCATGGTCAAATTGAGCGAGTGGGCCACGCAGCTTCCCGGGGCCTACTATTACGTCCGAGGGCCGGCGGGGTGGGGAGTGATTGCCGGCTACCTTATCTTGATCGGCGGGATGGCGGGTTTGTTCCTGCCCGCGAAGCCGCGACGCTGGACTCTGATGGGGGTCGCAGTTTTAGCGGGCTTTTATGCCTGGCAATGGCTGGCAATGCGGCCGCCCGCGAGCCTGACAGTAATCCCGGTGAACGGCGGGATGGCTCTTTACTACCACGCCTCAAACCAGTCTGACCGTTGGTTGATGGATTGCGGCTCGACGAATTCCGTTGAGTTCGTCACCAAACCCTTTCTGCGCGCCCAGGGAATCAACTCCCTGCCAGCACTGATCCTGACGCACGGTGATTTGCGCCACATTGGCGGCGCGGATTTAATCGCAGACTTATTTCACGCACGCCAAATTCTGGTTAGCCCGGTGCGCTTTCGTTCACCCAAATATCGGCTGCTCCTGCAGGAATTCGAGCGCAGGCCGCAATGGCTGCGAAGGATCAGCAGCGGTGACCGCTTCGGTCCCTGGAAGGTACTCCACCCCGAAGCTGACGATCGGTTTGGACAGGCCGACGACAACGCGATGGTTTTGTTGGGCAATTTTCATGGCACGCGGGTATTATTGCTTTCCGATTTAGGCCGCACCGGTCAGAACGCGTTGCTCGAACGAACGCCCGATTTGCGCGCGGATATTGTAGTCACAGGATTGCCCAGCCAGCATGAAGCGCTGAGCGACGCGCTGCTGGAAGCTATCCAACCGCGCCTGATTATCGTTGCTGATTCTGAGTTTCCCGCCGCGGAACGAGCAACCGCAAAACTGACCGAGCGGCTGGCATGCTGGAAGGTGCCGGTTATTTATACGCGCAACACCGGAGCGGCAACCCTCGAACTCCGTCCATTCGGCTGGAAGGTGCGCACCATGAATGGGGACCGGTTTACATCCAAAAGCCCGAAGCTCAAATCAAATACTGCCGGGCAGTAACCCTTTCAACTAAACAGTCGGTTGCGGGCAGACGTTTCTCAGTTTGGGGTAATAGCAGGAGTGAGTGGCCGCTTAACAGGCAGGGAACGGCCACTGGATGGATGAGCGTTGGGAAAACGACGGCCTCCTGCATCTAAACGGTGCGCCATCGGTCTGCCCCCCAAGTGCCAGCCGTAATCGGAGGAGAGGCTTTACCTTGCTGAGCAACCGCAGCATAAAACAGGTAAAAGGAGGGCAGGTGCCCTCGAGCTACCTTCGAAATTCGGCAATTAGTCAGGGTAGACAACGGAGGCTCGGCTGCATCCGGGTGCTGATAGGGGAGTTGCTGGGTATGGGAAGAAAGCCAACCCACCCTGCTGAGCCAAAGGTCAGGGGGAGAAGTGACATGGCGAAGGGAAAACAGGGGCGCGGCCGAGGCCGGCGGCTTAAGTAGTGGCAGGCGGCTTGAGATCGGCAAATACGATGACTCCGGCGCCGGTTTGGAGCTGGCTTTGGACAAGAGCCTGAACCTGCTGTCCAATGGCTTCCTGGGCGTTGTTGACGACGACCATGGTGCCGTCGGGAAGGTAGCCAATGCCCTGGCCTTTGTCCTTGCCTTCGCGAACAATGCGCAAGTTGAGCAGTTCGCCGGGCAGAAGCACGGTGCGGAGGACTTTGGCTATCTCGTGAAGGTTGACACAATTAACGCTTTGAAGTTCAGCGATTTTAGCCAGGTTCGAGTCGTTAGTGTAGAGCTTGGCGCGGAGGTTGCGGGCTAAGCGGACAAGTTTGGCGTCCACCGCGGCTTCGTCGGTGAAATCACCGTCGTGGATTTTAACTTCGTTGCGGGTATTGCGCTGGATGCGGTTGAGGATGTCCAGGCCGCGCCGGCCTCGGGCGCGTTTGAGAGGGTCGTTGGAATCGGCCAGTTGCTGGAGTTCCTTGAGGACGAAGCGCGGGACGACGATGAGGCCCTCAATAAAGTTGGCTTCGATGAGGTCCGCAATGCGGCCGTCCACGATGGCACTAGTATCGAGCAACAAGAGGTTGTCAGGCTTGTTCTGCGGCGCGAAACGAATATAGGGAATGATCAGGGAAAAATCTTCCTTGTTGCTGCGCATCGCCAGAACCATGCCGATGTAGCCAAAGCCGACAAAAAGGGCCAGACGGACGATGAGGCGGTGGGGAGAATTATCGTTGGGTTCGCCAAAAAGGCCCGAGTGGTCAATGAGCAGGGCGACGAGGGTGCCGAGCAACAGGCCGAAGGTGGTGGCGGAAAATGCGCGCAGCGAAAAGCCCTTGAGCATTTCGTCAATCGCAATCAGCAGCCAGCCGAAGCCGAAACCGGCGATGAGGAACCAGGCGCCGTGGCCAAGCCATTCGGAACGAACCTGGCTAATAGCGTAGCCACCGCCAGTGCAAAGACCCAGGAACAGGATACGAATTGCCCAAAGCGCCATAGGTTTTATTCAAGGAAAAGGATTTTTAGGAGCGGTCAGCACGGCACGCGCGGGAGGGTTAGTCGGGGCGGGCCGAGGCTTGCGCAAGACTGCCCAGAGGCCCAAGCGGTTGAGGTTGCTGGTGGTGATACTCAAATTGCTCACAACCTGCGAAACATTGGCGGCTATTTCATCACTTTCAAGCATTTTCCCCACCGTTCCCCTGCCCTGCTTGAGGTTATCGAGGAGTGCTTTCAGGGTATCAGTGGAAGATTGAATATTGCTGAGGGAAGTAGTGATGGCGGATGAATTGGCAGCCAGCAGGGCGCGCACGTCGCCAGCCGCCTCATTAGCCTGATCCGAGAAGCTGAGCAAATTGCTGAGCGCGGCGGAGACGGTTGGGCGATTAGTGTCCAGCAGGGCGCCGGCATTTTCCACGACCTCGAGAGACCGCTCGGAAACGCGGTGAAAATTGTCGAACGCGGTCTGAAGGTTGGTCAAAGCGCGCGCACTAAGCACCGTCAGGCGGGCGTCGCTCAGAACGTGATTGATGTTAGTCGCAGCGGCGTCAATGTGTTCGAGCAATCCGGCGGCGGAGCGGGCTATTTTCTGTATATCCAGCGGCGCCTCGGCAGCAGCACGATCCCCGGGACGAAAAACTTCTCCCTGATTTTGGGTGGGAAGGATAGCAACGTATTGATCCCCCAGAAAGCCGGATTGCTCGAAGACAAAGCGGGCATCCTTGTAGATTTGGTATTGCTGGTAGATGCGGAGGGTAATGAGAATACTTTTGCCATCTGAGGCAAGCTGCATGGCGGACACAGACCCTACCTGAATGCCTGACATCAGCACTTGGGCGCGGGGTTTTAAACCGCTCACAGTAGGGGCTTCGAGGATGATTTCATAAGCGGGCCGGAAGAAGGTTGTTCCTTTGCTGAACTGGAGCAGCAGGCCCGCCGCCAGCACTAAACCGACAAAAACGAACAGGCCGACTTTCCATTCGAGACGTGATTTATCCATATCAAAAGTAGAGCTCTTTGGGATCGGAAACTCCTTCAATAAACCGCCTTACGATGGGATCAGAAGAGTGAAAGATCTCGTCGGCGGTACCGGCGGCGTAGATTTGCCGATTGTGGAGCATCAGAATGCGCTGCCCCAGGCGGCGGGTGCTGCGCATGTCGTGCGTGACCACGACAGTGGTCACCGACAATCGGTCACGCACCCGCAGGATGAGTTGGTCAATGCTGTCTGATACAATTGGGTCCAGACCGGTAGTAGGCTCGTCGTAGAGAACAATAGCCGGGCGATAGATGATGGCGCGAGCCAGACCAACCCGTTTTCGCATGCCTCCGGACAGTTCGGAAGGTTTCTTGTTTTCGATGCCTGGCAAGTCCACCATTTCGAGCACCTCGGCGACTCTTTGGCGAATCTCGCGGCTGGGCAGGGCACGCTCACGGCGAAAAGCAAAGCCAACATTCTCCGCGACAGTCATGGAATCGAAAAGGGCGGCGCTCTGAAACAACATGCCAAATTTGCGACGGACGCGCAGCAATTCACGTTCGCCCATGCCGACAATATCCTCGCTTTCGATCAATACCCGGCCAGCGTCCGGTTGAAGCAGTCCGATCAGATGTTTGAGCAGCACGCTTTTGCCGCAACCGCTCCGGCCGATGATGACCACCGATTCACCTTTCTCGATGCGGAAGCTCACATCCTTCAAGACAGGGTTCGAGCCGAAGTGCTTGGTCAGATTGCGAACCTCGATCATAACGTGTTGAGCAGGCGCCCGAGGGTGAGAGTGAGGAAAAAGTTGGAAATCAGAATGGCAATCGAGGAATATACTACCGCTTCGGTCGTGGCGCGCCCCACGCCCTCGGCTCCCTCGCCGCAGTAAAGCCCTTTGTAGCACCCCACCAACGCAATCATGCCGCCGAAAAACACCGCTTTGATCAGTCCGACGATGACATCGCCAGTGCTTGTGTAGCGCAGCATATTGTACCACGAGTAAACTGGATCTACCCCCAGCAGAAACACCCCCACCAAATAGCCGGCCCCGATGCCGATGGCGATGGCTTCGACCGTCAACAACGGCAGCGCCAGGTGCAAAGCCAGCAGGCGTGGCACGACGAGGTAATCCACTGGGTGCGTCGCCAGGGTGCGAAGCGCGTCAATCTGCTCAGTAACGCGCATGGTGCCCAGTTCGGCTGCGATGGCCGCGCCAACGCGACCGGCAACCATGAGCCCGGTCAGAACCGGCCCCAATTCACTGCACATGGAAACGCTGACCACCGCAAGCATGGCGGTATCCATTTTGACTTTATGGAACTGGAAATAGGTCTGCGCTCCCAAGACCATGCCGGTGAAGGCGCCGGTGATCAGAACCACTGACTGGGATTTGACGCCAACAAAGTGGACTTGATAAAGGAAGTCACGCCACGCCACCTTGAAGCGGAAAAGCGAACCCACTGCTTCCCGCGCCAGAAGTGTGATCCGCCCCAAGCCGACCAGCCATTCGGCAATCCATTTGCGGCCCCCGAAGTTCATATTAGCCCTCAAACTAGCCTGCAGGCGGCGCTATCGCCAGTCCTTTTATCGCCGCTCCCAACCTGAACAACGTCGGCGAAGCTGCTCAAGACGCACCCCAAAACCTGTGGTTTGGTGACAAAAAGGCATCAAGCGTTTATTTAGTTTAACCCTCACTTCCTGCCCTGTTTTTAAAGCAACCTACTTGGCCAGTTTGACGTGGATTCAGATTGCTTTTTCCGACATCTGAACTATGGTAAGCATGATCTTTAATCATATGTAGCTGCCACTAATACGCAACGTTCTTTATAACGGTTAACACAAGTGAAGTATGGTTTCTCGCGAACTGAATCACTGGTTGCAACGGATGCTTTCTCGAACTAGTAGCTCTGGCGCGGGGCGGCGCACGAAATGTTATTCTGCAGGAAGGATTCTTCACGAATGAGCCAGCCCCCCAGGAAAAACAAATCGCATCGATGCCCTGTCGCCACGTTCGATGCCTAACGCCTTCCTGATGAACTATTGGCCAACCATTAGTTGCGCACTGTTAGGTATGGGGATAGTGATGGGAATCGTTCCCCTTATTCTTCGACCAACTGTGCTGGCAAAACTATCGCATCGCTGGCGCGACCTGCACCACACCCATCTGAAACCGATCCCGAGGGTGGGCGGACTGGCGCTGGCTGTTGCCTTCCTGGGAGTCGAGTTGCTGGCCATGGTCATGTGGCCGGGACAGACGCAAAAACTTCCTGTGAGGTGGGTGGTCTTACTGAGTTCTCTGGCGATGTTTATGCTCGGCTTTTGGGATGACCTGAAACCGCTGGGCGCCAAACGCAAGCTATTGGGACAGGTGCTAATCGCGACAGCGGTTTGCGCCTTTGGGGTGGAAATCCAGCAGTTTACGGTGCCCTTCTCCGCAACCATCCTCCCCCTCGGTGGCTGGGGCACGCTCCTTACCATCTTCTGGCTGGTAGGTATGACGAACTTGATCAACCTGATAGACGGTGTGGATGGGCTGGCGGCAGGAATCTGTTTGATGCTGATGGTTTTATTGGCCTATGTGGGCCACCAAGGCGGCAGTTTTGGCCTGTTGGCTTCAGGAATGGCGGGGGCCCTACTGGCCTTCCTCTGGTTTAACTTTCCGCCAGCACGCATTTATTTGGGTGACGGCGGGGCGTATTTTCTGGGCTTTCAGATTGGCTTGTTTGCCATCGTCAGTTCGCATAAAGGAACCGTCTTTGCGGCACTGATAGCCCCTTTATTTGCGCTGGCATTACCCATTGTCGATACCGTTCTTGCCATCCTTCGCCGCGGCTTGCGCGGCTTGCCTATCTTCCGACCTGACCGCAGACATATCCATCATCACCTGTTGAATATGGGACTGTCCCGTCGCAAGGTGGTACTCTCGATTTACGCTGTGACGCTGGTGTTCATGCTCATGGGTTTTGTCGCATTTTGGTCGCACGGCAATTTGATTCCTGTGCTGCTGGGCGTGGCGACACTCATTTTGCTGATCTGTGCCGGCAAACTTCATTTCAGCCGGAACTGGTTCGCGGTAGGACGAGTGGTAGGCAATTCATTGGAGATGCGGCAGGAGATTCAATACGCCCTAACCCTGATGCACTGGCTTGCCTTCGAGGGAAAGCGTGCCCACTCCGTCGAGGAACTATGGATGGATCTGGTATTTGCCGCCCAGCGACTGGGGTATAATTCAGTCCGGATGACCCTGGCGGATGGTGAACGCGCATGGCAGCAGGCTGATGCCGCCAGTTCCACGCACCGGGCAGTGCATACCTTGCAAGGCGGCCGCTTCGGCACACTCGAATTGAAAGCCGTCGTTTGCCTTGACGCAAAATACGGAGCCAAATCGCCCTTGAAATGTGGCAAGAGATTTTGCCCCTGCGTGTCCTCAGCTAAAGTATTCGAAATTGTAAGTGAATTGCTGGCGGAAGGATGGGTCAAAGGGCTCTCGGCCTTAAAAATGAATGAGACTGCCCCCGCCAGATTCGATGACCAGCCAGCTGTTGCCGTCAACCGTCCACATCCTCGCCATTCAATCTTCTCGAATAGCGCACCGGCTCCGGCTGCACATAGGCAGCCTGACATTTCTCAAGCGGGCACCTCCCGCTAGCCCAATCGCAAACACCGATCACCGATCCGTTTTGGCCATCCGCTCGTGTTCCGTTGCCAAATCACGCAAGCCTACTGCACGATACGCTTCCGCCAGAGCCGCATGAGTGGCGCGCTTTGAGGCCAGCCGCGGCAGTGCGTATTCCAGGTCGGCAATCGCCGCCTGGGAACGTCCGGAGCGCACTAGAATCTCCCCGCGCGTTTGGCGAAAGACGGGGTCCTGGGGAAACTTTTGGAGAACGGATTCAATAATCATCAGAGCCCGGGGCAGGTCCGGTTTGTTTCCGACAGTGAGAATCATAGCCATATTGTTAGCCACCTGCGGCAATAGCGGGGCGGCTGCGTACGCCAGTTCAAGGTGTTTTAGGGCTTCCTCTGGATGACCCTGTTGCCACGCATCAACCCCCAAAGCGAAATGCAACGTAGCGGCGGCTTTTCCTTCGGCCAGCATGCGTTTAAGGGTATGGCGAGCCGCCGCCGCTTCTGGCCCCTCCAAGTGGGTCAATCTAATGAGATGCCGAAGCAAGGTTTCGTTTTGCGGGGCGCATTCCAACCCGCGCTCGATCAGCGTGATCTGTGAGGCCAAATCCCCAGGCCGGGTTTGGGCGATGCTTTTCAACCACAGGGCACAGACTTCCCCCAGCGGTTGCAAGTAGGCCTGGTTGCCAAACTGTTGCCAGCCGGCTTCCAAAATGAGGGAAGCAGTGGCATAATCCTCCGTCATCGCCATGGCATCCGCCCAGGCTAATCGGTCCGAGGGCAAATCCAATTTCGACGCCTGCACCTTGTCCCGATGGTACTTGCCGGCACGCTCCGCCCAATTACGAGCTACCAGATTATCGCCTCGAGCCCGGTAAACCGCCGCCAGCAAGAGGGAAATCTCAGGCTTGGCGGACACAATCACACGCAAGTGCTTCTCGGCCAACTCCCAGCGTCCAGATCGGACATACAAACGTCCCAGAAGCTCGTTAGCGGCTGGGGAATTAGGATCAAGCGCAATGGCATGCTTCAGGTGTGTTTCGGCTATTCTCATCTCCACCGGCGTCGCGTTGGTCTTAACCAACAAGGTTTGAGCGACAAAGAGGTGGGCTGGAAGATAACCGGGCTTATCGTCCGGGGCGATATTGCCTAACAACGATACCGCTTCCTTTCCGCGGCCCAGACCTCCCAAAGCCAGAGCCAGGTCGAAAAGGTATTTTCGCCGAGGCTCAACCCCCAGCGCCAACAATCTCTGGGAGGCTATCCGTGCCGTCTCAAAGTCTTTCGCCGCCAGGGCGGCAGCAGCGATTCGGGTATAGTGCGCCTGCGTTTGCCAAGGTTTCCCAGCGAGCAGGTAGATGCCAAAGGCCAGCCAAACCGCCAAGCCCACAAGCGCCGGAATCCCCCATACCAGAAGCCGGGGCTCCCGGGACTTGGCCCAACGCTTAAAGAAACGGCGAATGTTCATGTCTGGCGCTGGATTTGCCCGGAAAGCTGCTGCCAAAGGATTCGGCGTCCCTCCTTGAAGAACCGCAACACTTGCTCCTGTTCTGCCGGGCGCATGGGATTAAACCCGGTGGCCAGAACCTGTATCTGGTAGCTGACGAATTCACTTTCTCCCCCCAATTGTATTCGCTGCCGGAGTCTTTCACTTAAAGTGGGGACATAAGCCGCCCCGGTCAGCCAGCGGTTGCGCTCGTCCACCAAGCTGAACCAAAGAATCCCATGCATCCCCATATTGTTTTGCATGTGAACTTCGACATACGGCAGGCTGCCATTTGTCCCTGATCCCCCACCAGATCGCCTCTCCAACAAATGCCAACCGCTCAAGGCATAGCACCCCTCCAAAGAGTGATACCCACGAAAGGGATAATCCAACGCCAGCGACACTTGCATATCCCCTAAACGATAATGCCAAACCTGCGATCGGACGCCCACTGTCTCCACCTTTTGGAGGGGAGGAACTTCTGTGGGAAGCCGTTTCCACTCTCCGATTTGGTCAGGCATCGTAAAGGAGGCATCGAAGCGCAAGGCCGGTTGGAGTTGAACGGCTTTCGCTATAGCCTGCTTATGATGCGCCCAGGCCAGCCCCAGGCTCACCAAACCAACCAATGCGAACGCGCATCCCATGACTCGCACCCAACCGCGGGGCATCCCCGGCGGAATCCGGCCAACCTGAGCCTCTTCGACCGTGGCTACCAGCCCCGGCCGTTGTCTTCGCCGTCGGATTGGATTCAACAGATACGCCAGCAACTGATCCATGCTCAAAATAATTCCGATATAGGTCGGGAACAGAAGCAACCCTGCCACCTGATGAACCGTCCCAGTAAGGATATCAATCCCGTAACGAAACTTGACCCAGGCGCCTAACGTAATCCGGGCCAGGTTGCCCAACAGCACAATCCCCAACGCATTAACCAGACTCAGAAGGATGTGCAGCGGAGATCGCCGCCGCCACAGGCCGTAAAACAGCGCACAAGCCAGGAGCACCAAAACTGAATTTATGCCGCTGCAAGCTTCGTCCACCAATAATCGCTGGCCGGGTATCTCGATGACATTGCCGCTCAGGGCGTGTATCACTCCCAGGCTGTCCAGCACGCTGCTGCTCCCTCGAACCGCCAACACGCGCATTTGTTGAATCAAAAGGTTGTCAGCCAGCAGTGGCGGCGGGATGATTATTAATAACAATATCAGTGCCGGCAGCATCGCATTCAGCAGCTTACTACCTCCCCGCCCCCAAATCGCGGCCACCAAGCCAGTTAGGGCCGCCAGACAGGCCAGCCATGGCGACCAGGATACCGTAGCCAAACCCAGGAGTAAAAACGAGACCCCCTGCAGAAACATGGTCACCTTGCGATCCCCAGGCACGAAGGGGCGACTCAATTCCTTCCCCCGGATCCAAGCCAGGAAGCCTGCCCCCAGCAAAGCCCAGGGAAAGAACTGGTAATGAGGGCGTCCCCACAAGTTCAAAAAAAACAACCCCAACAGCGGAGCGTAGCCCAGCACAAAGAGCAGACCGTAACCCCAACCTATTCCAGAATCCACAGGTGCGTCCCCCGAAAGCTGGGCTTCTGTTCTCGAACTATTTGGTTCGCCAGCCGTAGTCATCGCTTTTCTCGTCACACCCTAACCGAACCCGAACGACTTCGCTACAACTGTATCTTGCCGTTATCTGCACCAATCAAGCGCCTTTTCCTGGGCATTTGAGGGCCAACCCGGCAGAAAACCTTGCATGGCCGCCATAGCCTCTGCTCGCCACGAGGCCTCAACCCGTGACGGTCCGCATGGGATCAACGCCCCGCAAGAAACCGGCCTGTCCTTTACCCCCTTACTGCTGACATGCCCCCGAAGCTAATCGTTAACCAGCGACCGGAGTCAATGGGAATGAAACCGCCGCTTCTGCCCTCTCAAGCGATAGCCCCCCATCACTCCGCCCATCAACAACACCACCACCGCGCCTTGCACCAGGCTGGCCGGTTCCGGCACGGCAGCCGTCTGAATGTTCAAAGTCCAGCTTGTTAGCGTACTGGTTTCGCCAGCCGCAACGTCCGCGATGAACAGCGTCCAGTCGCCATTTGGATTCAACCCGTTAAACGAACTCAGCAGTGCGGTCCGTGGCGCAACCCCCACATCTCCATCTATGGGGTCAACATAACGTCCGTCCGGTTTCCAATTATCCGATGGTGTCGGAGCCCCGTCCGGGACAGTTGGCCATGCAGTCGTCGTGGGAATAAAACCACCTCCATACCAATGAATGTCTCCCTTTTCGCCCTGGTCATCCAGCATCATACTCATTCCAGCGTCGCCATAACCCGGGGGATTAACCCCCGTGCCGCCTACCCGGTTCAGCAAAACCGCAAAACCAGTGCTATGCACCAGCCAGGAATACAGATCCCCATTCCAGCCGCCACTCAACTGCAGCCCCACGTTTACGTCCAGAATTTCGCCGACCAAGCCACTCACCTGCCGGGTATCCGCCCAACCCACCAGCGAATTGTCCGGAATCACCCCTCCATTCTGGAAGCCGCTGCTGTATGTAAAAGTCGCCCACTCTCCCTGCACCAGCATCGTCATGCTGGCCCACACGACACCAATGGCCAAAAACCTGAGCTTCATGGGCTTAATCAAATTATGTCGCATATTAAAGCACCGGACACTGTCGCGTCAACAGAAAATACTTTTTTCACCCCGGCTGCTACGGCTGCGGCGGCGGATACACTATCCGATAATACCGGGCCGGCACTTCCGAAACCACATCCGTCACCTCAAATAACCCGTTTGGTCCCGCCGTCGCATTCTTCAACCATGTCCACGGCATCCCGGACGGGGCTTCAGACCACTCCACCCCATACTCCTTGCCGGGGATCCCCGCAAACGTCACCCGGAACATCGTGCCATCATGGGTCGGCCAATACACCAAATTCGGCGATAATCCTCCGCCATAACTTACCATCACCTCCACAGTCCCTACCGCCGTCCCCCCCTGTCCATCGCTAATCGTATAGGTAAAACTGTCCGGCCCCCAGAAATCCACCTGCGGCGTATATTTCACATCATTAGCCCGCTCTTCCACCTGCCCTCCCTCCGCACTCACCGGCCCCGCCGCGCTGATGCTCAACGGATCTCCATCGGCATCCGTCGCCCCCGCCAGCAGTTTCACCTTGTAAATGGTCACCGGTGTGTTCTTCGTCGTGCTAATCGTCTTAACCGCCCCAGCCACGGGCGCCCGATTCGGCCCCACCGTCACCCCTTTCATCACCAACGGCCCTTCGCATCCTCCCGCCGTCGTCTCCCGCACCGTCACATCTCCGCTCGAACTTCCAAACGTAACCACAATCTGACTATTGTTCGGGCCACTTCCACCGGCGGTGATCACCGCGCCCCCGGGCACGCTCCACACAAAACTCGATCCGCTGGCCGGTGGCGGGGTCACCGTGTAAATCTCCCCCACCTGCCCTATCGCCACCGCGCTGCTGCCCGCAATGCCCGTCGTCGTCGGTGCCGCCAGCGTCGTTATCGCATAAGCATGGGTCCCATTCTCCACCCCCGCTCCGTTATATCCTTTCACGTGCAAATACCACGTCCCCGCAACCGCGGGAATGGTCTGGAGGGTATCCACGGACCAATCCGGCTCGGACCCAGTCCAGGCATACGTCGGGCTTTGATTCCAGGCATATTTGTACTTGGCAACACTGCCCGCCCCGAAGCCTTCCGTGGCGGACCACGTCACCGGGCTGCCCGCGCAAGGGGTTAAATTGTCCGGCACCACACTGCCCGCCACGGGTGGCATTGACAGGGTCCAAACAACCGTCGCGCCTTGCCGCCCGGTGGTGTTGGCCCACGCCCCGCGGCTTTGGCTGTTATTATCCCGCGCCTCTATCGTGTAGGTGTAGGGATTATTGGGCGTCAAGCCGGTGTCATTTTTCGAGGTCCCAACGCCCCAGGCCGAAATCGCCACGGCATCCCGATATACCTGCACTCCCACGTCGCCCCGCCGGTAGTAATTGGCGGAGGAATCGGACGTCTCATCAGCGGCCTCCGTCGCTCCGGCCACAATGCCCACCCCCTGATCCAGGGGAATCGCCCAAGCCAGGTTAATCTGGGTGGTGCTCACGGCAGAGGCGGTTGTGAAGCTCGGATTAACCGGCGCCACATTGTCCACATACACATCCATATAGTTCCCCGACCCGCCCCCGACCCAATTCCATCCCCCGCTCACGCCGCTGTTCTGGAATGAAGTTCGCCCGGACCGGCTGACCGCGAAAAAGTGAAACCGCCGATGCCCGGTCACCCCGGTTTGGGTGTGCGACCAACTCGTTCCGCTGGCGCTCACGTCCGCGTAATTGCTCACCGGGATGCCGTATCCCCACTGAAACTGCATCACCTTCCAAAAAGGCACCGGGCCGCAGCCCTGCGCACTGCCGCTGGCGGCGACGGTGGTATTATTGCCGTAATGATTGCTGTTGGGCTGCGGATTGCTCGCGCCATAGAAATTCGCCACGCCGATGCACGGATACCACCAGTCCTGCTCAAAACCCGCGCCAAAACTATAAACCCCGTTTCCCATATCGAAGACGGTCACACTTGGCTCGTTCCAATCACGGGTTCCTCCATTCCGCAAGCTTATCGTCCCCTCAAATCCACCGCCGCCATTATGCACTTTGAACAGAATCCGATTCCATCCCTTCTGAAAGCCGATTCCCCCGGTCTCATCCGCATCGCGCGTGAGCCCTCGGTATGCGTTATTGTCGTTAATCCGGGTGCCGTTGACCCACACCCGATTACCGTCATCCGAGCCAATCAGAAACTTGGGACCCGCGCCCTCGGGCGCATAAGCCCAGGCAAAGCCGTAGGAATCCATGTTGTCGCCGCCCCCGTAGCTTGCGGCGTTGCCCTTGAAGTTGAGGCTGTTGGCATGATTGCAATCGCCGGTCTTTACGCGGCCTGGAACCTTGCCGTTGAACAGGGCCGGGGCAATCACGTTGCCATGACTCGTATCTATAGCCGGGTAGAGATACGCATTGGCTTCGTCAAAGCCATGCGTGTCGCTAACGGAACTGGAACTGTAGCCGCCCAGGCAAACCCAGTCGTTTATGTAGTACCACTTCGCTCCGTAGAAACGCGCGCGACAGGCAACAATCGTGTTCGCCGTCCCGCATTTCGCCGAATCCTCTCCCCGAATACGAAATCGCCAAAACCGATCGCTGTTCCCATTAAAGTTGCCCGTCCAGAAATTCCACCAGCCATTCTGGTCGCATTGATTAACCCCCCAGCCCAGAATCTCGCTCCCGTCGCGCCGGTAGCAGCGGTAATTGGGCACCCCGCGCCAACCGCCCTGGCAAGCGAGAATGAGAAAATCAAAGGCGTAACGGCCCCGAAAATCCCACCCCGCATCCCACCACGCGTTGCGCGTGCCCGAAAGGCGGCCCGTATACCAATAATCGGCCCCGCCACAGTTCAGTGCCGAAGACCACGTTCCTTCTAACGATGGATTGAATTCCCCGGTGTCGTGTGTCCAATTCGCAGGCGGCAGGCTGCCCCGATTGTTATCGCTCCCGCCGCAGCAAGAACCGCTGCCACTGCCGACCGTCACTTGCCTGGTTAGCGTCGGCCCAAACCAGGCGTAACCATCGCGCACCATTCGCCAATCCGTCGTATACGTCCCCGGAGTGACCGGTGCCGTCAGCGTAAAGTTAAAGGTATAGGTGTTGCCGGGCTTAACCTCGCCCGTGATCGTTTGGCGGGTCGTGCCCGTGAACGGATCGCTGTCTCCCACGGCCC